>Ga0210057_1005386_pt1 | contig 16453 bp, 17 predicted proteins | sample CryGeyCG2114_010_2_FD_183968 | JGI IMG/M metagenome (GOLD analysis project Ga0210057, IMG submission 183968) | Groundwater microbial communities from aquifer - Crystal Geyser CG10_big_fil_rev_8/21/14_0.10 (SPAdes) (version 2) | ecosystem: Environmental > Aquatic > Deep subsurface > Groundwater ...
AGGTCCAGGGTGTTTTTTTTCGGGAAAACACAAAAAAGAAAGCAGATAACCTTGGAGTTTTAGGTTGGGTCAAAAACCTTTCAGACAGTCGGGTGGAAGCTGTGTTTGAGGGAGAAAAAGAAAAAGTTGAGAAAATGGTTGAATGGTCAAAAAAAGGCCCTTTTTGGTCAAAAGTAAAAGATTGCCAGGTTAGCTGGGAAGAGGACCAGGGAGAGTTTGAAGGGTTTGAAATAAGATATGATATCTAGTCGCCCCTGAATTATTGTCTTAGGGGCGACTTTTTGTTAGAATAATAAGGAGATGCCCAAAGGTAAAATAATTCTTGTTGATAAAAAAGATAGAGAGATAGGCTTGGGAGAGAAGATGGAAGTGCACAAAAAGGGAAAGCTTCATCGTTGCTTCTCCGTTTTTGTTTTTAATCGGAGGGGAGAAATACTTCTTCAAAAAAGAGCCAGAGGAAAGTATCATTCAGGCGGTCTCTGGACTAACACCTGTTGTTCCCATCCCAGGCCAGGAAAAGATATTAAAAAAGAAGCAGAGCTACGGCTGAAAGAGGAGATGGGGATAGCCGTTGATTTGAGAGAGGCCTTTAGTTTTATTTATAAAGCTAAACTTGGTGAGCTAATAGAGTATGAGTTTGACCATGTATTCTTTGGAGAATTTGATGGAAAGCCAAAGCCCAACAAATTAGAAGCCGAAGACTGGAAATGGATAAGCCCGGCTGCCCTAAGAAGAAGTCTTAAGTCTCAGCCCAAAAAGTACACAGTTTGGTTTAAAAAGATTTTAGATAAGGTTATTAAACTAAGAGCAGAGAGAAAGATTTTGCCAACCATTACCACTACCTGGGGTTCTGACTGGCAGGAAAAGATAAAAGAGATTAACAGATTGAAGTTAAAGGAGATAGCTCTTTTCCCAACCTGCTTAAAGAGCAAAGAGAGAGCCAGGCTCTATTCTTTGCTGGAGAAATCAGCCATTAAAAGAATTCCTTTTGTTCACTTAAGGAGTGATATGGAGATCGGGGAGCTGGATTACTTGGCAAAAAGATTTAAAACCCAAGCTTTTAACATTCACAGTCCCTCAGGTTTATATCCTCTAAAGCATAACTACTCAAAATATAAAAAGATAATTTATGTTGAAAATACCCTTTTCCCCCTTAAAGAGAAAGAGATAAAAGAATTCGCTGGCATTTGTTTAGATTTTACTCATTTGGAAGATGCCAGACTTTTAAATAAAAAGAAGTTTAATCATGACTTAAAGATGTTAGAGAAATACAAAATAGGGGCAAACCATGTTAGCGCTATTAAAAATAAACCTTCTAAAACCAAAAGGGGGGAACTTCATTACGACAGACACCATTTAGACAAGCTTTCTGAAGTAGATTATTTAAAGAGGTATCCTTTAAAGTATTTTTCTTCCTTGATTGCCATTGAATTAGATAATACCATAAAGGAGCAATTAAAGGTTAAAAAATACATTTTAAAAATAATAAAGCAAAAATGAGCAAAGTTTATTTGTTAAGGGTAAAAGATAAGTCCCCAGAAAGCTTAACTGAGGCCGGGGAGGAAATCTCAAAAGTCTTTTCTGATTTCTTTCAATCTGAGGATAAGGTGGCTATCAAGCTTCATTTTGGAGAAAGAGGAAGTCAAACCTATTTAAGCCCAGTTTTGACTAAAGCAATTTATGACAGTTTAAAAGAAAGAGTTAAAGAGGCTGTTTTGACAGATTGTACGGTTTTATACAAAGGGGAGCGTTCTTTTGCCTCAACCCACAAAAAGTTGGCCCAAGACCAGGGTTTTGGTTTTGCCCCTATTTTAATTGCCGATGGCGAAAAAGGTCAAGATAAGATTAAGATTCCTGTTGGTTTAAAACATTTCAAAGAAGTAAAAATAGGAGCAGGAATTAAAGATTTTAACTCAATTTTAGCTCTAACTCATTTTACCGGCCACGGTATGACTGGAATTGGGGGAGCCTTAAAGAATGTTGGCATGGGTTTGGGAAGCAAAGGAGGAAAATTAGAGATGCACCAGCATTTTAATTTAATGGTTAATCCTACACTCTGTACAGGTTGTGGCGCTTGCCAAAGAGAATGCCCAGCTAATGCTATTAGTATAGGAGAAAATGGTAAAGCCCAGATTGACCGGAAAAAGTGTATTGGTTGTGGCTTATGTGTTTCAGTTTGTCCCAATGGGGCAGTAGAAAGACCTTTTGGCCAAGGAGGAACTTCAAAAGATCTTCAAGAAAGAATAGTAGAATATGCCTTAGGGGCTTTGAAAGGAAAGAAAAGCTATTTTATTAATGTTTTGATAAATATTACTTCCCATTGTGATTGTTTGAGGGAAGGACTGCAGAAACCTTTTGTTCCAGATATTGGCATTTTGGCTTCTGACGATATTGTGGCTATTGAGCAAGCCAGTCTAGATCTGGTTGGAAAAGAAAAGTTTAGTAGCCGAGATATGGACCCCTCTGGCCAGATAGATTATGCTGAGAAACTGGGAATGGGAAAAAGAGACTATGAGTTGGTTGAGCTCAATTAAAGGTCAAAAGTAGTTTAAAATAAATATATATGGATATCTACCAAGCAATCCAAAAAAGATACAGCGTCAGGGCTTATAAGTCAGAGGCTGTACCAGAAGAAAGCTTAAATCAAGTTTTAGAGGCAGGTCGTTTGGCTCCCTCGGCCCATAATGCCCAAGACTATAAATTTGTTGTGGTCAAAGAGGCTGAAAAGAGAAAAGAATTGGCTGAGGCTGCAGCTGGACAAAGTTTTGTTGCTGAAGCTCCAGTGGTTATAGCGGCTGTTTCTTTAAACCCCGAAGATACTATGAGTTGCGGGGTGCCCACTTATTCGGTTAATCTGGCAATAGCTGTAGATCACATGACCTTAGCCGCAGTGGCAGAAGGTCTTGGTACTTGCTGGATTGGTGCTTTTTCCCAGGAGCGAGTCAAAGAAATTTTAGGAATTCCGGCTAAATACAAGGTGGTTGTTTTGTTGCCTTTGGGTTATCCTTCAGACAAACCCAAGGAAAAGAGCAGAAAAGATCTTAGCGAATTGGTTTGTTTTGATAAGTTTGAGGAAAATTCATAAATGCTACAGGTTTTAGCGAAAGAAGAGAAGGTTTTTTGGACTCAGCACTCCAAAGCCAAACTCCGCCAATACCGTCTTTCAGAAAAGAGGGTTTTGCGTGTTTTGCGCAAACCAGAAAGGAGAGAGGAAGGAATAGCTCCAGGGACAATAGCCTCAATGCAGATAGCTGGCACCAAGAAAAGACCCACTGAGATTTGGACAATGTATGTTATCTTGAGAAAGCCAAAGGGGACTAAGATAATTTCTGCCTGGCGTTATCCCGGGAGAACACCAGCTGGGGAAAGGCCCATTATCCCAGAAGATACCCTTCGGGAGCTAGATAATTTAATAAAGGAAGATAGAGCTTGACTTAGCCCATCTTTTTTTGTATACTGAATAAATCCTTACTCTTTTTTGGAAAAGGAGCGGTGGCATTTTGGCGAGAAAGGAGAAAACATATAGTACCTTAACAAATCAGAGAGATATCGTCTAAATCTAACGATACTTAAGTGGGAGAGATAGATAATGAAGGCAAGAGAGAGAAAAAATCTATTGCGGATTCTGGAGTCGCTGTTCGAACACCGAATCACAGACAGAAAAAAAGAGTTAGAGAAGTGCCAAACAGCTCTTCAGAATAATCGTGCTCTATCCCTAGAAGGATTTGAGAGAAACGATCGGAATCCAGAGCGAGATGCTCGTGTCCATTATGAGGAGACATTAAAAGCTTCGTTAAAAACCTTCGAGACCAACCTAGGCTTAGTTCAAGAGGCCAGGAAGAAAGAAACGAGCTTCGATCCCTGCTCTCGATGCGGGTCCTTGTTTTCCGTTTTGGGGATCATTGAGGCTCAACAAAGAGAAAACGTCCCCTTTGAGTCCTTGCCTTGTGGTCGATGTAAAAGAGGGAAGAAGGCGAGAGACTACTATTTTTCCCAACAATCCAACGGGGCTGGCCATTAGGCCACCCCTTTTCTTTTGTTTAATTTTCTGAAATGATATACTAAGAAAAGAGAAGTTTAACTTAGTTAAACCATGAATTTAACTCCAAAAATCATAGGTTGGGGATTATTGGTAGGAGGAATTGTCTTAATTGCCTGGACCCTTTCGTCTTCCTACAATATCTTTACCGGTCAATCTTCTGTCCCTGAATTTTTTGAAGTAGAAAAAGAAATAGCAGTTTCTCCAGAAAAAAGTGGCAGTCAAGACGTTCAAGCCCAGATGCAAGAGATGATAGGGGAGCAGCTAAAAGGAATTCTTCCAGCAGATTCCTTAATCAGCCTTCTTAATTTAGCTGTCTGGTCAATGCTGGCTTTTATTTTGATTTTTGGCGGAACTCAAATTTCCAGTCTCGGCATTAAACTTATTAAAGGATGAAAGAAGGAGCTAGAAAACAAAATATTCTTCTTCAATGGTTTTCCTGGCAGTTTTTAGAAGTGCCCAAAGGCCTGCTTTTGGCCTGGAAGAACTTTCTTCTCTTCGGTTTCAGTTACTTTTCTGTCCCTTTGCTTTTTAAGACCTGGTTTTCTCCCTGGCGTAGGTATACAGTTTCTTACGGCAGGGGGTTTGATTTAGGTCGTTGGTCTGAGGCTTTTTTGTCTAATCTTGTCTTCAGGATTTTAGGAGCCATTGTCAGGACAATCTTTATTGGTATGGGTTTGGTGGCTGAAGTTTTCATTTTATTCTTTGGTCTCTCTCTTTTTTTAATCTGGTTACTTTTGCCTTTTATTTTAATCCTCGGTATTTATCATGGCTTCAGGATTCTCCTTTAATTTAGAAAACTCAGCAATCTTTCAAACAGTCAGATGGGAAAGGACTGTTGTTTTCCGCTGGATAGGCTGTTTTAAGAAACTGTTTCTATTTATTTTTTTACTTTCTCTTCCTTTGTTCTTGTATGGATTTTTAACAAATGGCTTTGTTGATAAATCTCTCACTCAATTGTTTGGTTTGGCCTTACTTTCTTTTACCCTCTTTTGGGGGGCCAGATACAAGGAAGTCTTTCTCAACAGTAAATTAAAGAAGCCCCGCCTTCGCTTGGAGGGCTCAGGCTTGCAAGCAAAACTTCTAGAAGACGCGGTATTAAATCCAGAAAAATACAATTTGGCTGACTTTTTGAGTTTTGAAGTTGCCAAAGTTGTCTTTCAATCATATCAGTTTGCCAAAAAGCAAAAACTCAAAGAACCTAATTCAAGCATCCTTCTTTTTCAGCTTCTTTTAAATAACCCTGACTTGAACTTTGTTTTTTCCCGAGCTTTATTAAGTTTTAAAGAGGTTAAAAAAGTACTTGGTCAGTATTTGGAGAAACTGCCAGCTAAAATCCCAACTAATTTCCAGGAAGCTATCTGGGAAGGGTTTCTGGTAGCTCTGAAAAGAGGGCACGAAAGATTAGAGGTGGGAGACTTGCTTATTGGCTTGGCTAAACACGATTTAATCTTTGAGAAGATTCTGATTGACAGCAATCTTCAACCAGAGGACATTGAGAATCTGACCTGGTGGCAGGAATCAATTAGCCAGAAAATAAAAGCCAGAAAGAGATTTTGGGAGTATGAGAACTTAGTCAAACTTGGCTCTCTGGCTACTCAGTGGTCAGCTGGCTACACAGTTACCTTAGATGAGTTTTCAGTTGATTTATCAGAGATAGCTAAAAAGAGAGGCTTTCCTGATTTGATTGGTCATGGAAAGAGTCTGGCCCAGCTTGAAAGAGTTCTATCTCGGACTGGAGTAAATAGTGCTCTCTTGGTAGGAGAGCCGGGAGTAGGCCGAATGAGTATTATTAATGCTTTAGTCCAAAAAGCCTTGTTAGGTCAAAGCTTGCCAGAAATAAACCACAAAAGAATCGTCAAACTGGACATTGTAGCTATCTTAGCTCGTTTTAAGTCAGAGGAAGAAGTGACGGCTGTTTTGGAAAAGATCTTTCAAGAAGCGGCAACCGCTGGTAATGTTATTTTGGTGGTGGATGAGTTTTATAACTTTGTCACTCAGACAGGAAGGAAGGCAGCTGGAATTGATATTTCTGGTATTCTGGCTAGATTTTTGTCTTTAGCCGAGCTTAGATTGATTGGCATTACTTCTTTTTATGGCTTTCACCTTTTTATTGAGAGGACACCTGCTATTTTGCAATATTTTGAAAAAGTAGAAGTGCCTGAGTTGTCTAACCAAGAAACCATTTGGGTTTTGGAAAATTATGTTCCTTTCTTTGAACAAAAGAATAAGAAGTTCATAAGTTATCCTGCCATTCGTGATATTGTTAAGTTTTCTGACCGTTATATCCAGGAGGTTCCCTTTCCTAAAAAAGCCTTTGACTTGTTGGACGAGGTTTTAGTTTACACTTCCCGCTATACTGAGGACAATGTGGTTTTGCCAGCCCATGTTGTCAAGATTGTTTCAGAAAAAACTGACATTCCTTTAGGTGAGATGGAAATAAAAGAAAGAGAGCTGCTTTTAAACCTGGAAGAGCGCATCCACCAAAGAATCATTAATCAGGAAGAAGCGGTCAAAGAGGTTTCTTCTGCCCTTCGTCGGGCCAGAACAGAGGTAACTGCCAGATCTGGCCCCATGGGAACATTTTTATTCTTGGGGCCGACTGGAGTAGGGAAAACAGAAACTGCCAAAGCTTTGACTGAAATTTATTTTGGAGCAGAAAAAAGGATGTTGCGCTTTGATATGTCAGAGTTTCAAAATGTAGGAGACCTTTCCAGGCTTATAGGTTCGACTGAGGAAGATGGAGTGCTGACCACTCAAGTCAGAGAAAATCCTTTTTCTCTGGTTTTGTTAGACGAGATTGAAAAAGCTCATAAAAACATCTTAAATCTTTTCTTGCAGGTGTTGGACGAAGGATTTTTAACAGATGGGTTAGGGAGGAGAGTGGACTTTAAAAACACAATTATTATTGCCACTTCTAATGCCGGCTATCAAGTTATCTTGAAAGCTTTGCGGGAAAAAAGAGAATGGTCTCAGTTGAAACAGGAGATGATAAACTATTTGTTTGAGGAAGGTGTCTTCCGACCAGAATTCATTAATAGGTTTGACGGCGTCATCCTCTTTAAACCCCTGACCAAAGAAAACCTTTTGGACATCGCAGGCCTAATGCTCCAGAAGTTAAAGAAAAACCTCAAAGAAAAGGGGATTGAGTTTGTTGTTACCGAGCCCTTAAAAGAGAAAGTGGCAGAACTGGGGTATGACCCCACTTTTGGAGCCAGACAAATGAGAAGGGTTATTCAAGACAAAGTGGAAAATGAGCTGGCTTCAGCTTTATTGTCAGAAGAACTAAAACGAGGAGATACAGTAGAGGTTAACACTAAAGACTTTAAACTAAAAATCAATTCCTAAGACCTATTTAGGTTTAACCTAAGCAGGCTTTTGAAACTAGACTCGGTCTAGTTTTTTGTTGCTGTGGAAAGATTGGGGAAAACATTAAGAGTTTTCCTTGTTTTATTCGTAATTCGTTCGTATTTTCAAGGAGAATAAAGTGGTTGACGTGTTAGTTTCAGTGGGAGATAATAGAATATCAGTGGGAAATTGTGGAAAACTATGGGGATAACCATTAAAACCGGGGGATAACTCAATGTTTATTGGCGAGTATACATATTCTATCGATGACAAAAAAAGATTAGCTGTTCCTAGTAAGTTTAGACAGCTTTTAGGAAAGAAGGCAGTTATCACTCGTGGCTTGGACCAGTGTTTATTTCTTTACCCTGTCAAAGAATGGGGGGTCTTGGCAAAAAAACTAGCTCAGCTTCCTTTGGCTCAAGCAGACGCCAGGGGATTTGTCAGGTTAATGTTAGGAGGAGCTATGGAGGTGAATATTGATAATTTGGGTAGGATTCTGGTTCCCGACTATTTAAAGAGTTATGCGCTTTTGAAAAAGAAAGTTATCCTGGTTGGTTTGTATGACCGGGTCGAGCTGTGGGATGAGATTGAGTTTAAGAAATATAAGAAAAAGACCGAGATGGCAGCAGGTGATATTGCTGAGCGCTTAAAGGAATTAGGCGTTTAAAATGCATATACCTGTTCTTCAAAAAGAAGTTATTCAGTATCTGGAACCCAAGAGAAACGAGAACTTTATTGACTGCACAATAGGAGAGGGAGGACACAGCTTGGCAATTCTGGAAGAAACAGGTCCCAAGGGCAAGATTTTAGGGATTGACTAAGACCCAGAAGTGATTGAAAACTTGAAGTCAAAACTAAAAGACTTGGGACTGGAAAAGAGAGTTATTCTTATTTGTGACAACTTTTCCAATTTGGCTGAAATAGTCAGAAAAGAGAGGTTCAAATCCATAGCTGGAATATTGTTTGATCTGGGTATGTCTTCCTGGCATTTGGAAGAAAGTAAAAGAGGTTTCAGCTTCTTGCGGTTAGAACCCCTGGACATGAGATATAATCCTGATAGTCCTTTAACAGCAGCTAAAATCCTTAACTTCTGGTCAAAGGTGGAGCTGGAAAGAATCTTGAAGGAGTTTGGCGAAGAACAGTTTGCTCCTTCAATCAGTAAGGCAATTGTTGAAGAAAGAAAGAGAAAACCTATTGAGAACACCTTCCAGTTAGTCAGGATTATAAGTCGGGCCATTCCCAGAGGTTATCAAAGAAGAAAAATCCATTTTGCCACCCAAACCTTTCAAGCTTTGAGAATAGCAGTAAACCAGGAGTTAGAACGCTTAAGAAAGGGCTTGGAGCAGGCGAAGGAGGTTTTGGGGAGAGAGGGAAGATTGCTTGCTATCTCCTTTCATTCTTTGGAAGACAGAATTGTTAAGAACTTTTTTAAAGGCCTTGGCTCTGATTATCAGGTTTTGACCAAAAAACCTGTCAGACCTGGCCAATACGAAATTAGAATTAACCCCCGCTCAAGATCTGCTAGATTAAGGGCAATTAAAAAATATGCCAGAAACAATTAGTCAGTCTCTATCAATTTCTATTTTTCCTTTAAGATTAAGCTTTAACCTAAAGGTTTTCTGGTGGCTTTTTGCTCTTTGCTTTCTTTCCCTTTTAGTCATTTCTATTGTTCAGTTCAATGCCTATACGAGAGAGGTTTATCTTATTAAGAATTATCAAGCCCAAATAGGGCAGCTGACAGAGGAGAGCAAGGTTTTGGAGATTAGCTTTTCACAAGAAAACTCTTTGAAAAACATTAACAATTACTTAGCTAACTTTGAGAAAGCAAATAAGATAGAATACATCCAGGTTTTGGAAAGCCAGGTGGCAGCCAAACCAAGATGATAAATTGGCGGGCTAACATAGTTTTCACTCTCATTTTCTTTTTTGGGCTGGGCATTGTGACTAGGCTTTTTTTTATTCAGGTCCAGCAAGCTGATTTTTTTAAGGCTCTGGCTCAGGGTTTATATAGTTTGGAAGGAAGTGTTTGGCAAGAAAGAGGGGAAATCTTCTTTCAAGGGGGAGAGCCATTAGCCATTAACATGGAAAGGCCCTTGGTCTTTGCTTCTCCCCAGGAAGTAGAGGACAAGGAGGAAACAGCAGAGGTTTTGGCCAGCATCCTTTCTTTAGACAAGGATTTTCTTTTAGCTAAACTCCAAAAGGAGAATCTTTATAATCTTTATGAGCCCCTAAAAAAGAAGTTGACAGAAGAAGAGATTGAAAAGATTAATAATCTTAAGATAAAAGGTATTTATTTGGGTAAAGAAAAAGGCAGATATTACCCCCAAGAGACCATGGCTTCCCAATTAGTAGGGTTTCTGGATGCAGAACAAAAAGGTCAGTATGGTTTGGAATATGAATATGATGACGTTTTGCAGGGCAGAGGACAAGATTCAGGAGATGACCTTATTTTAACCCTCGATTACTCAATCCAGTTTAAGGCAGAAGAGTTGTTGGAGGAGGCCAAAGAAAGCTTGGATATTGAAGGCGGAAGTATTATTGTTTTGGAACCTGACAGTGGAAAGATTCTGGCTTTAGCCAACTTTCCAAACTTTAATCCAAACTCTTATTCTAAGATTGAGGACTTTGATATTTTCCAGAACTCTTTGACCCAGAAGATATTTGAGCCAGGTTCTGTTTTCAAACCAATAACCATGGCAGCCGCCATTAACGAAGAAGCTGTTACCCCTCAGACCACCTATCAAGACCCAGGGAAACTGGTCATTGGAGGGTGGCCTATTTATAACTACGAGCAGAGGGTTTATCCAGGAGACATTACTATGACCGAGGTTTTGGAAAAATCAATTAATACAGGAGCTGTTTTTGCTGAAAGGCAGCTGGGTAATAATCTTTTTTACAGTTACATTGAGAAGTTTGGAATTTTTGAGTCAACCGGAATTGACCTTCAGGAAACCATTCCGGTGAACAAAGAATTTCATGAAGGATGGGAACAAGGTAGAGAAATAAACTTTGCTACAGCTGCCTATGGTCAGGGAATTGAGATGACCCCCATTCAATTGATTAAGGCCTACAGCGCAATAGCTAATGGGGGCAAAATAACAACGCCTTATTTGGTGGAGAAAATAGTCTCAGCAGATGAGGTTAAAGAAATAAAACCAGAAAGCTATTCCAATCCCCTAATTTCTTCCAAAACAGCCTCTCAATTAACTGCTATGCTAATTAGCGTGGTCGAAAATGGTTTTGCCAAATCTGCTCAAATTCCCGGCTATTATGTAGCTGGAAAAACTGGTACTGCCCAAATTGCTTTTTCCGCCTTAGATATTCCAAAAGAAGGATATTCTGACCAAACCTGGCAAACCTTTGTTGGTTTTGCTCCCGCTTTCAATCCTAAGTTTCTCATTCTGGTAAAGTTAGACAATCCCGAAACAAAAACAGCCGAATATTCAGCTGTTCCTCTTTTTCATGATTTGGCTAAATACATTATTGATTACTATCAAATAGCCCCTGATTTTAATGAGTAGTTTAAGTCTTTTTTCTAAAGCCAGAATTATTTTAACCAGACCTAAGGTTGCTTTGGTTTTGGGCAAAGGAGCAAAAGAAGTTATCTGCCAAGTTTTGAAAGGAGAGGGAAAGCCAAAGAAAGGAGTGTTGGTAGAGGAAGCTGATTTGGAAAAGATAGAGGAGGCAAAGTTTTTAATTGGGAAAGCCAGCCTTCCTATTTTGGTGATTTCCCAGCTGGCAGAATTGCCCCTGGAAAAGATAAGAGAGTTGATAAAAGTAATGCCAAGTTACGGGTTTTTAATCTTAAACTTTGATGAGGAGACAGTCAGAGGGTTAAAAGGAGAAAGTGTTTCTCGGGTCTTGACCTTTGGTTTTCAGCCAAGAGCTGATTTTTGGGCGAGCGATGTCAAGATAAACGGAGGAACCAATTTTAAGATAAACTATCAGGGTAAGGTTGTTCCTATTTGGCTGGGAAAGACTCTTTCTCAAAAAGAGGTTTACAGTGTTTTGGTTGCTATAACTGTAGGAGTTGTTTTAGATATTAATCTGGTAGAGATTTCTCAGAGGTTGAAAGATTTGACCTTTGTAACAGAATAAGATAAAATAGGCTAGAAGATGAAAGAATTAATCTGCTATCTTTACTTTTCATTTAAGAAAACCGCTCCGGGGGCTAGCTGAGTTTTATTGTGAGTTTTTAGAAGCAATAAAGTTCAGCCGGCTTTCAGAAGCCGATCTTTTTTGTGAACGTTGCTCCTTGGTAAGTTAATCTAGAGAGAGGAAGGTAGCAATGGCAAGGAGAAGATTCGTCTGTCCGAGATGCCAGCAAGAGCTTAAAGTATCCCGCAATAAGAACCATCCTTCAAAAGAAAGAATATATTGTTCTTGTGGTTGGTCAGGTCTGGTTCGTGTAAACAAACACGGGAGAGTCAACCTTGTAGGGTGAGCCTTTTGCAGTTTAAGATTCGCCAGGGCCGTCTCACTTTTTGGGGCGGCCTTTTTTATTTTCTGTTGACAATTAATATTAAAGTTTTAATATAAGAATTAGCTTCTCTTTATGGGACAGTGGTTTAGGGAAAGAAAGGAGAGAACTTAATGCCCTACACAGTAGCCCAAAAACATGGGTTGAGGGGCACCCCGTACGAAGGATCGTTTAGCAACATCGAAAAGAGAATGTTGCAGCGGTTGCAGGATATTCTGGCTAATACCCGGAAGCTCTCTCCGGAAGATAGCTGGCTGTTGCAGCAAGCTAGCTTGGCGGTTGAGTTCTGTCGGGCGAAAAAAAACGCTGATTCCCAAACCCAAAACAGAGCTTTTAACCGAATTCGCGATCACGGAGAGAAGATGCCCAGAACAAAGAGTGGTGCCGGGACCGATCGGGTTTTCAAACAAGATGAAGTCCAGGCGTTTGGCAAAGTCATTCGCTTGGGCGGAGAGAGTTTGTGGGAGAAGGTTGAGGAAGCCTTATCTCACAAGGAGGCGACGAAAAAACACTAAACCACTGTCCCTCTCTCCATGGCCCCATCGTCTACCGAGCGAGGCGAAGCCGAGAGAAGGTGGAAAAGAGTGCTTCGCACTCTTTGACCAGTGTCTAGGACGCCCCGCCCTTTTTATGCCCTCATCGTCTAGTGGTTCAGGACGCCAGGTTCTCATCCTGGTAACACCAGTTCAAATCTGGTTGAGGGCGCTAAAAGCTAAAAGGGCGGGGTAACACCGGTTCAATGAATTTTCAATTCATTTCACCTTTCAAAAATTGAGAATTCTTTGAAATGTTCGACTCCGGTTGGGGCCGCAATACCTTTAACTCTTTAATTAAGAGTTTTTTTAATGATATAATGTGTTAATGGCGAAGAGAACCAGATTCTCTTCTTAATTTCGTAAATAATTAATTATTTACTTCGATGGCAGAAATCTTTTGGCACAGCCTTTCGATAGAAGAAATAATCAAAATTTTAGGGACAGACTTAAAGAAGGGCTTGCAGGAAAAAGAAGTTAATTCCCGTCAGCTTGAGTTTGGCAAAAACAAACTGCCAGAAGAAAAACCCCTCTCCCGATTTAAGATATTCTTGGAGCAGTTGAAAAGCCCTTTAATCTACATTTTAATTATAGCTGGCATCATCACCTTGGTTTTGGGAGAATACACTGACAGCATTGTTATTTTTGGTGCTGTCATTTTAAATACCATTGTTGGTTTTTTCCAGGAAAACAAGGCTTCCAAAGCTTTAATTGCCTTAAAGAAAATAGTAAAGCACGAAGCCAAAGTTCTGAGAGAAGGAAGCGTTAGAGTGGTTGATTCAGAAGAACTGGTTTCAGGAGACATAGTTCATTTGGCTCCGGGCGACAAAGTTCCTGCAGATGGCAGAATTATTGAGGCGAGCAATCTCCAGGTCAATGAGATGCCTTTGACCGGAGAATGGTTGCCAGCTAAGAAAAAAGGAGAAACTCTGGCCAAAGAGACTGATCTGGCAGACAGAGACAACATGGTTTATATGGGCACCACGATTGAAGAAGGGAAGGGTAAAATGGTGGTCACGGCTACAGGTATTTCGGCTGAGATTGGCGAGGTGGCAGAGATGGTCAGAGAAGCCAAGGAAGAGAAAACTCCTTTCCAAAAGAGACTGGCTAATTTTAGCAAGCTCATTGGCCTGGTTATTACCTTTATTGCTCTTTTCATTTTTATTGAAGGGCTACTGACTGGGAATACTTTCTTGGAAATGTTTACGATGGCGGTAGCTGTGGCAGTAGCTGCCATACCCGAAGGTTTGCCTGTGGCTTTGACAGTAATCTTAGCTTTGGGCATGCAGAGAATCTTGAAAAAACAGGGTTTAGTTAGAAAGCTTTTGGCAGCCGAAACTTTGGGTAGCACCTCCATTATTGCCACTGACAAAACCTGCACTTTGACAGAGGGGAGAATGGCTTTGGCTGAAGTTTTTTATTTAGACAAAAGAAAAAAGAAGCAGGGCTTGATTTTAAAGATAGCTGCCTTGACTAACGAAGCTTTTATTGAGAATCCCCAAGCTAAGCCCAAAGACTGGCAAGTTAGAGGCAGACCAACTGACAGAGCTTTATTGCTGGCTGGGATAGAGGCTGGCTTTAATAGAGAAAGTATTGAAAAAGAGGAAGAAGTGATTTATGAGATGCCTTTTGATCCCGTTAGAAAGTATGCCGCCACTTTTACTAGGGGAATAAGAAAAAAAGAAAGAGTTAATATTTATTTGGTGGGAGCGCCGGAGGTCTTACTTGGTTTTTCTAAAATAAAGCCTGCTGGATTAAAGCAAGTTGAGGGTCAGCTGGCTGATTTGACTAAGAAGGGGTACAGGGTGGTAGGAGTGGCTTTTAAAGAAATAAGGAATAAAAAGCAAAAGTTTAATAAACTGGAAGAGAGAGTAAAAGACATTCACTTTCTTGGCCTGATTGCCCTACACGACCCATTAAGAAGAGATGCTAAAGAAGCTATTCACCTTTGCATTCAGGCAGGGATGAGGCCAATTATTGTGACTGGAGACCACAAGTTAACTGCCAGAGCCATAGCTCAGGAGTTAGGATTACCTTGCAAAGAAAAGAATCTAGTTCAAGGCCAGGATTTGGAGCAGATGACAGAAAAAGAGTTTGATAAGAGATTAAAGGAGATAACAGTTTATGCCAGAGTAGAGCCAAAACACAAAATCAGAATAGTTGAAGCTTGGCAGAAAAAGGGAGAGGTGGTTGCTATGACCGGAGATGGGATAAATGATGCCCCAGCTTTGAAGCGAGCAGATATTGGAGTAGCTTTGGGTTCGGGCACAGAAGTGGCAAAAGAAACCTCTGACCTGATTCTTTTGAATGACAGTTTTTCTATTATTCTGGCAGCGGTAGAGGAGGGAAGAGCTATTCTGGACAACATCAGAAAAGTCATTACTTATCTGCTTTCAGACAGTTTCTCGGAGGTCATTTTGGTTGGGACAGCTCTTCTGGCTGGTTTTCCCTTGCCAATTTCACCAGTTCAGATTCTTTGGGTGAACTTGATTGAAGACGGCTTACCAGATATCGCTCTGGCCTTTGAATCAAAAGAAAAAGACTTAATGAAACAAAAACCAAGAAAACACAACACCTCTTTATTAACGCAGGAAATGAAAGCAATAATTTTTATTATTGGTTTGATTACTGATTTAATTCTTTTAGGTTTATTCTTCTGGCTCTGGCAAAAGAATCACGATATCAGCTATGTCAGAACAATGATTTTTGCCTGTCTAGCCATTGATTCCCTTTTTTATGTTTTTTCCTGCAAGAGTTTAAGGCGTAATTTATGGCACATTAACCCCCTTTCAAACAGATTTTTAACAGTTGCTGTTGGTGTTGGATTTTTAATGTTATTCCTGGCCATCTATTTGCCAGCTCTTCAAACTTTGTTAAAAACTGTTCCTCTTTATTTGAACGATTGGTTAATTATTCTGGCTTTAGGAATAATAGAATTAATTTTAATTGAAGCTACTAAATGGTATTTTATTGGTAAGAAGAAAATAGCATGAACCTATATATTGGCATTTTTATAGCCTCTTGCGTTTTGCTTTATTTCTCCGGGGAATGGATTGTAAAAGGATTAATGAGAATTGGTCGGTTTTTAGGTTGGAAAGAATTCGTGGTAGCTTTTTTTGTCATGGCTTTTGCTGCTTCCCTGCCCAATCTTTTTATCGGTATCACTTCGGCCTTGCGCCAAATTCCCCAGCTTTCCTTTGGTGATATTGCGGGAAATAATTTAGTGGCTCTCACTTTAGGAGTGGCTTTAGCCGCTTTTTTTGCCAAAGGTGGTCTTCCGGCCGAAAGCCGAACCATCCAGACAACATCGATTTTCACAATGATGGCTGCTGTTTTGCCGTTGATTTTAATCTTAGACGGAAATCTATCAAGAATTGACGGAATTCTGCTGATTGCTTTTTTTGTTCTCTATCTTGTTTGGCTTTTCTCTAAAAAGGAGAGATTTGTTAAGGTTTATAACGATCATAAAATACCTGTTTTAAAAGAATTCAAACTTTTTATAAAAGATTTGGGAAGAGTAATTTTAGGCATAATCTGTTTAATAATTGCGGCTCAAGGAATTGTTGCTTCTGCCCAATTTTTTGCAGTCCATTTTAATTTATCGTTAATTTTAATCGGAGTTTTAATTACTGGTTTGGGGAGTGCTTTGCCTGAAATTTATTTTGCAATTATTTCAGCCAGGAAGGGCGAAACCTGGATGATTTTAGGAGATTTAATGGGGGCTGTCATCATCCCAGCCACCCTGGTTTTAGGAATCGTAGTTTTAATTTCTCCAATTTACATCCCTGATTTTTCTCCTTTTGCCATAGCCCGCTTCTTTCTGATAATAGCGGATATCTTCTTTCTATTTTTTGTCAAGACTGATAGAAAGATTACTGCCAAAGAAGCATTCTTTTTACTCTCTCTTTACCTTGTTTTTATAGTGGTGTCTAGGTTCAGATACATGTGATACACCGTTAAGTTTGTAATACGATAACATCTTTGGTTGGAATCCGACTATTCTGAACCTTAAAAAGGTATTCGGACGGGGTAAGGTAATCCAGGGCTTCGTGG
>Ga0210057_1005387_pt1 | contig 16451 bp, 18 predicted proteins | sample CryGeyCG2114_010_2_FD_183968 | JGI IMG/M metagenome (GOLD analysis project Ga0210057, IMG submission 183968) | Groundwater microbial communities from aquifer - Crystal Geyser CG10_big_fil_rev_8/21/14_0.10 (SPAdes) (version 2) | ecosystem: Environmental > Aquatic > Deep subsurface > Groundwater ...
TATTTTTTTAAATGAAACCATAAACTATTGTTTATTTTTTTATTAACTTGGTGTAACAAAACGAGATTTTACTAAAAAACAGCACTCTCGTGCTTTAATGCTTTTTAACCTTAGGGCAATCCACCTTCACCAATTGCGGATTTTCCATTTTTGAAGTTGGTGGAAATGTTTTAATGCTTTAAGCCTGCCCACGGACGTGGGGACACGGCCAAGGTGCTTAGAGCTCTATCTCTGGTGCAATCTTATAATACTGCAATAAAAAACTTGCCATTTTAGCAAAAGTTGGTGCAGCTGTTACCGCTGAAAATCTACCCCACTTAGGATTAGCCAATTTAACCATCACTACAAACTTAGTATTATCCAATGGGCCAAAGCCAATAAAAGAATGATTATTTTCATTTGAATAACCCCCTATTACAGACGCAATTTCTGCTGTCCCAGTTTTACCACCAATATAATAACCATCCACACCAGCCTGACCACCGTGACCATTTTTAACCACCGAAACCATCATCGCTTTTACAATATCTGCTGTCTTAGGTGAAATTACCTGAACAGCTACTGTCTCTTGAGCAAAAGTTTGTTCACCAATCTTTTCAATGATTAATGGCTTAACTAATTTACCATTATTAACAATCGTGCTCATAGCCGCTGCCATCTGTAATGGCGTGGCTGTAATACCCTGACCATAAGAAGCGGTGGCTAAATATATATCACCCCGCTTATCTAGTGAACTAAAATTACCCAGAATTTCACCAACTAAACCTATATTATTTTTTTCATTAAAACCAAACTTTTCAATATAATTATTAAAAGTATCTTTACCAGTTTCAAAAGCAATATGCACGGCTCCGCTATTAATTGAGTTCTCTAAAATCTCAACCATGCTGACTTCACCATATTTCTCATTATCAGCATTATTAATTTTATATTTACCTACTTGTACAAAACCTTCATCAAAATATTTGTCATCCACTTCAACAGCACCACTATCTAAACCAATGGCCATAGTAATAATTTTAAAAATAGATCCTGGTTCATAAGGTTCACTAATATTAAAATTCTTGTAAACCTCTATATTTTCCACTTCATTATAATTATTTGGATCAAAGCTAGGATAACCCACCATTGCCTTAATTTTACCACTCTGTGGTTCCATTACGATAATTGAACCGTTTTCTGCACCATAATCTTCAACTGCCTGCTTAATGATTTCATAGGCCTTATCTTGAACAGTCTTATCCAAAGTTAATACAATATTTTCTCCATCCTGAGCTTGAGTCAATTCTGTTTCACCTACTGGAATAATTCGTCCAAACAAATCTTTATCTCCTAAAATTTTACCAGCCTCACCAGTTAATTCCTCATCAAAATAACCCTCCACTCCATACTGCCCGACTTGACCATCTCTATTATAACCCAGGAAACCACTTATTTGAGCCGCCCGCTCTTTTTCCGAATAGTATCTTACCCATTCATCTTCAAAATATATACCTACTACATTAGATGCTCTAATTAAATTTACCGTAGCTTCATCTACTTTGTTTCTAATGGGCTCGTAGGGATCATTTTCTTTACTCACTTTATTATAGATGTCATCTTCTAATTCTTTTCTCAATTGGCATTTATTAATTAATTCCTCACTTGCCTCTGCTGGCAATAATTCTTGACATTCACCATTAATATCTTCAAAAATAGTAGCTAATTTTTGAGCTGTCTGCCGCGGATTAATAATTTCACTTGGTACAGCATAAACCAAACTTAACTTTTTATTAACAATCAAAGGCATCAACTCGTCACCCAATGAATTATGGGTAAAAACTTCACCCCGTCGTTGTAATAACACTTGTTCGATTCGATGCTGATCACTAGCTACCACCTCATAATAATTACCTTTAAAAACTTGTAAATAAAATAAACGACCACTAATTAATAGAGCCATCAAAATAAAAAACACAACCAATACTGATTGCCTGCGATAAAAAAAAATACTTTTTTTGTCCTTAAATATCCCCATACTATTTTTGTTCCTTGTTAACTATTTATTGTTTATTGCTATCTAACTGCCAAACCATCGTTAACTACATTCAAATATTCAACTTCTTCAACTATTGCCATTTGCATTTGATTAGCTTTTTCTTTAATTTGACTGATTTCCTGTGATTCAATTAATTCTAAATCCAACTTTTGTTTTTTATCTTTTAATACAACTATTTTCTTTTCCAAACTAGATATTTCATAACCCATAATTACTCTATCATTAATTAGCCACAAATAAGTTAAACTGCTAACCACCAACACTAAAACTAAAGCTATGGTAAATATCTTACAATGCAAAGTATTGCTACCTTTTTTAATTTGGCAACCAGCTAAGCTTTTCCTGCTTTTCAAAAACTTTTTACACATAGTTTGAGTGTTAAATGATTAAATGATTTTTATGTTTTAATGCGTTCAATTACTCTTAATTTCGCACTCCGACTTCGCGGATTAGCACTAACTTCTTGCTCCCCTGCTATAATCGGTTTTTTAGTTAATATTTTAACTGAACCTTCACGGGCTAAACCTTTAAAATAATTTTTAACAATTCTATCTTCTAATGAATGAAAAGATATAACTACCAATCTACCACCTGGGGCTAAAAGTTCTACCGCTTGTGGTAAACTGTTTTTTAAATGTTCCAATTCATTATTCACCTCTATTCTTAAGGCCTGAAAAAATTGTGTTGCTGGATGAATCCCCCGTCTTTTACCTTTAAATGGTCTCATTAAATTTAATTCCTCGCCCTGTTCTGCTAAATCTGGATATAAACTTAACAAAATTATTTTGACTAAATCATCCGTTGTCTCAAATTGCTGTCTGCCTCTAATTCTTAAAATGGCTTCAATTACTGTTTTAGCTTTAGGCTTACTAATTTCTCCATAATCTACAAAAATTCTTAATAATGTTTTTGGCCCATATTTATTCAAAATTTCAGCTGCTGTTAGTCTCTGTTGTTTGGCATCAAAACGCATATCTAACGGTTCAGCAAAACGAAAACTAAAACCCCTGCCCGAACTATCTAACTCAACCGATGATAAACCAAGATCATATAGAATAGCATTAACTGTATAAGGAAAATATTGTTCATAAATATTTTTTAAATTAACAAAATTATCGTTAACTAATATTAAATTCTCTGTTATTTTTGCATTAGCTTGTTTAAATAATTCTAAACCATTTTGATCCGCATCAATCCCCAAGACCTTACCTGCTACCCCAATTTGACTTAAAACGGCTTTAACATGTCCACCTTGACCAAAAGTACAATCAATAAAATTATCACCTGGTCGCAAATTTAAATATTCAACTACTTCATTCAGTAGTACTGGTATGTGTTTTACTGGCATAATGACTGCAGTTTATCCTGAGCGACGACGTCAGGAGGAGCCGAAGGATCCCGTGACCCACCGCACTTACTTTAATAACAATTTAACAATCTGACAATTTAACAATGTTCCTACATATCAAATAATGCCTCAGCTGTTTTCTCTACATTAGTTTCAGATTTTTTCTTATAAATCTCCCATTGGGCTTCATCCCAAATTTCAATACGGTTAAACACTCCACCAATCACAACTTTCTTTTTTAATCCAGCAAACTTCTTTAAAAAGTCAGGTAAAACAATACGTCCTAATTTATCAATTTTAACTTCCATCGCTCCCATTAACATCATTCTGGAAAAACTTCTAGCATTAGCTTGAGTCAATGATAAGGTAGATATTTTCTCTACAAACTTCTCCCACTCTTTTTTGGTAAACATAAATAAACAATTATCCAAACCACGAGTTATTACCGCTCCTTGTTTTAAATCAAATCTAAATTTAACTGGTACAGCCAATCTATTTTTGTTATCTATATTGTGTGAATATTCACCTAAAAACATAAAAAATTATTTTAATAAATTTGCTAATATTAGCTAGGCAATTCACTAATCATCTCTATTTTAAATAAACAAAAACTATGGCTTAAATCCATAGCCTTAAATTATCCACTTTTATCCACTTATGCCCACTACAACTTTATTATATACCACTTTGCGCCAACCTTCAACACTTTGACTGTGGATAAACAGTTAACACGAAATTAACCCGATTTATCTCATTTAAATAAATAAATTAATGTTGGTTCAAAGCTCTGTCTTGAACCTAATAGTTTATTAATACCAAGTCAAGACTCTGCCCCGTCATTGTCCCATTATAGAGGCACCCCGCCCGCCTGCCAACGCCTTGAGCGTAGCGATTGACGGATAGACTGGGACATCTAATATCTATTCGAAATCCAAATAAAAAAGCCAGTGGTGAAACTACTGGCTTTAGAATTTCATTACTTATAAATACGATACACCTGGTATAGAATATCATCCTCCTTATTATATTCTATGTTTTGGCTAATTAAGTCATACTTGATATTGTTCTTGTAGAATAACCTCAACTGAATACATAGATAATTAACCAAAATTGGCAAATACTTTTTAAAAAAACAGTAAATTGCAATGGCGCGAGACGATAACAATTACTCTGATCTTTTTTCCCATTGCTAATAAAATTATCTACTTCCTTTTCATTCATACATATTTTAGTAAACGCTTCCCATCCATCGGGCTTTACCCTAATCACAAAATATCTTTCATAAAAATTATTTTCACCGATAGAATTTAAAATACCAGAAAATGTATTATTGATTATTTCCAAAAAAACTAAAAAAATATTTAATGCTGCTGAATCCACGGCGCACTCTCCTTTGGTTAAATTATACTAAAAATTATTTAATAAAAGATTAATCAGATAATAGCTCCATTACCTCCATTTATTCAACTTTAACCGAAGTTATCCTTAACTGAGCTAAAAACGACTTAATCGCCCGCAAGAAAATTTCTGGAATATTTGTCTTTGGATTATTTTTTTTAATAATCTTCCAATCATGGGACTCAATATCCACGGAATGGCTAGCTACCCATGTGAGTTGATGATCCTTACTCTTAGCATAACCAGTTATTATTTCCATGTAATTAGGTGGATCAGAAAAAGCCTCTGTGGTTTTAATATAAAAATTACGAGCAGATAATCTTACCCAAATTTTACCCTTAGGTACTTCACCTCCATAACTGCCCAATACTGTTCCATCTTGATCAGTTATTAATGCCATCACACTTTCTCCATTTATTCAACTTTAACCGAAGTTATCCTTAATTGAGTTAAGAATGATTGCACCGCAATAAAAAAATATTGAGGTGCACACGAATTACTAAAAGCATGTATTACTATCTCCCAAATACTTTTATCGCCATCAGGAAATATTTTTCGCTTAGCTTTCCAAGTAGTCTGAATATCTGCGCTCCTAGCGTGACCAGTTATTTCTTCACTCTCTTCTTGAGAATTAAAAATATAACTTCCACTAAGACCTAATGTTATCCAAACCTCACCTTCGGAAACTTCAAGACTATCATCAAAATAATTACAACCCAAAGAATTTCCATTTTGATCAGTTGTTCTCGCCATTTTACCTCCCAATTATTTTATCTTTACAACTAAGATTAATAAGCAACTACAAAGGCCTAATTAACTCTTCATTTACACTAAAAGTGGTCCGGGACCTGTTGTTGTTATAAGCATCAACTAAATAAAATGCTGGATATTTTTTACAGCGTGCTATCGTTATTTGAGATGCCATACTAATCTTCTGAGCTTCTGCGCAATCTGGCAAAGACAATTCTACACCACAATCAAGTTTAAATCCATAATTATAAATTCCAACTTCAGGCTTTGGATCACTAATACCAATTACCAACCCCGACCAACAATTCCTTTTTAAATTCTTTTCATCCTTTGCCACCGCTTCTAGAAAAAGAGATTCACCTTTTTTTATTCCAGTGACTTCAATTAAATCACCAATTTTCATATCAGCAAAAAATTTAGCAATAACCTTAGCAATTTTAGAAGCACTAGAAAGTTTAACCGGATTAGGAATATGGCTTAGATTATTTAAAATAATCTGAATTATTTTCGACATTTTTACCTCCATTTATTTAATTTTTATTTAACTACTTTTTATTTATATTTTTATAACTAAACCTTACAATTTAACCCACTTTTTGTCAAATTAAAAACGCAATGATTCCCATGCTGGTTCAGGTCTCCCCGCCTGCCAATCGGCTGGAGCCTCAAAACGACTGGCGGGCAGGTGTCCTGAATCTAATAATTTATTTTATTCTCTACAAAAATCTCTCGAATTAATTAGAGAGATAATACTCAAATTAACAATTTAACAATATAACAATTTAAACAAAAAACACGCTCAACTGAACGAGTTTTTAAATTCATAATTCTTCATTCGTAATCCGTTATTCGTTATTTATGCTTCTTAACTGTTATATTCGGCTCCATACCATATTCCGGCATTACCGCTTTAAACTTCTTCATCTTTTTAATCTTATTATAACCCTTCATTATCAATTCTTTTTCATTAATCTTTTCATCTAGCATTAAACCAACTATTGGTAAATTCAACCCCCATGCCATGGTGTTGGCTGTTGTTAAGCCAATTCGTAACGCTGTAAAACTCCCAGGACCCTTAACAACTATTACACCTAATAACTTTTTTAAATTTTTATCTACTATTTTATCTATATTAACTAATAATTTCTCTGATTGTTTATATTGTGCTGATATTTTCTTAAATTTTAAAATTTTACCTTGCTTATCCAGCAAGGCCAACACAATATCATTTCCATTAGCCGTATTAATATATAAATACATAAATAATAATTTCCAATTTCCAAATTACAATTTCCAAATTTGAATTTGCCATTGGCAAATTCAAATCAATTAAAACTACTTAATTTATTAATGTTGGTTCAGGGCTCTGTCCTGAACCTAATAATTGACAATTTAAATAATTTAAATTACCTCCCCTCTATTTCCTGTAAAACGTTATTAATTTGCTGATGCAATTTCGCCACCGTACCTGAATTATCAAATTTATAATCTGACATTTCAATACATTTGCTTAAATTTTGTTTGTTTGGATCAGTTGATTCCATTTCTCTTTTTTCGTTAGCAATAAATTCTTCAAAACTGACTTTATCACTCTGCACATCACCTCTTTTATGAATTCTATTATATCTTTCTTTGATGTCAGCATCAATAGCGAACATATAGAATTTTCCTTTCTCTTTTAAAGCCTCAATTTCGCCTACAGCCCTGATACTCTCAAGCACACAACTCCCACCATCTTTTTGAGCTCTTTGATACAAGTTTTCTGCAATATAACTTGGCCCATATTTTTTTCTTAAATCATTAGCTACCGAAACCATATTATCTCGGTTAATTTCTAAACCACGCCTGGTAATCTCTTCATTAATAAATCCCCTAGCAGAATAATGATTAAAATTCTTTGCTTTAACTAAATATTCTACAATAGTCCCTTTACCTGCACCAAGTGTCCCTGTAATCCCAATTATAATATTTTTTCCACTCATAATTTAAAATTAATTTATTTTTTCATTCATTTTAATATCACCTTGATTCACTCTGTCTGGTATATCTTCCTTAAAAATATCTAAAAGCTCATCATTCCATTCTTTATTTTCTTTATATGTATCAACTTGTACTCCGCCTTCTTTTAAATAATCAACTGCTTTACTATTGCGATAAACTTTAGCCATTACCACTCTTTTAACACCAGCAGCAATAATATATTTAGCACAATGAATACATGGACTATATTTAACATATAATATTGAACCAACGGTACTAGTGCCACTTAACACAGCTGCCTGTAATAAAGCATTATGCTCAGCATGAATGGTTCGCACACAGTGACCTTCCTCTAATAAATGGCCAACTTCATTACATTGAGGCATCTTAGGCGGTGCCCCATTATAACCAGTGGAAATAATTCTATTATCTTTGACTAACACCGCCCCAGCATATAAACGATCACAATTAGCTCTAGTTGCCACCACTTTAACAATGGCCATAAAATAATCATCCCAATTTGGACGATAATGTTTTCTTTCTTCAGACATAAAATTATTTTTTAATAATAAAAATCAAAATAAATTACTATTTATTCTTTACCAGCTTTATCTAAATTTATCCTTGTTTTAACTAAACGCTCAATCATTCTATAATATTCTTCATTTTCCTGTAATATCTCATTATCAGCTGCGTTATTTTTTCTCAAATAATTTAATTTTTCTTCAACTTCACCACGAAATTTCAACAACTCTTCCAATGTTTTTTCTTCTAATTCCGCTTTTGTTGGCAAAGGTTGAAGTTCTCCTTTAAAATCAACTTCATTATGGTTTTTAAACATAAAATTTATTTTAATAATTATATTCCCATTATAAAACATTTAACTAAAATCAGCAAATTTCAATTAAAAAACCCGTCTTAACAACAGGCTTTATACCAAATATTAAATACTGATAAAATTGAGAATTTGTCTCAATTTTAAATATTAACTTTAATTCCCGGACCCATTGAACTGCTTAAACTAATGCCTCTTACATATGCACCCTTTGCTGTTGCTGGCTTAGCTTTAGTAACTACATCCACAAAAGCATTATAATTTTCTAAAATTTTCTGTTCATCCCAAGACGTCTTACCCAAACTTTGATGAACATTGGCTGTATCATCATTTTTAAAATTAACCTTACCTTTTTTAATTTCCTCAATAGCTTCAGCTAAATCTCCTTCAGCTACTACTGTCCCAGCTTTTGGTGAAGGCATTAAACCTCTTGGGCCTAATACTTTAGCCGCCCCAGACAATTTTCTCATCATTTCAGGAGTTGCCACCGCTACATCAAAATCAATCTTACCACTATTAATAATATTTTTGATTACCTCTTCATTACCAATGACATCAGCACCTTTGGCTGCTTTTTCATTTTCACAAAACACAGCTATCCTTTTAGTTTTACCAGTCCCATGAGGTAAAATTACACTTCCCCTAACAGCTTGTTCACCTTTTTTGGGATCAATACCTAAATGCATATGCACTTCAACAGACGCATCAAACTTAGTAGTACTTGTCACTTTAACTAATTTAACAGCTTCATCAATTGAATATTTTTTAGTTTTATCAATTTGTGCTGCCATTTCTTTGTATCTTTTCGATTTCATATTTTTAATTCATACTAATTGTGGTCCTAACGATTAATCGACTAATTAATCTCCCACTAGTTTAAGTTTTAGTTATAAAACGAGTTCGAGTTTTTGGCTAGAAAACAATAACAGGTACTGTGGGGCATTACTCTACACATTATTTAATGAATGTTTAAATAATTTTATTCCACCACTAAACCCATTTGTCTAGCTGTTCCTTCAAGATAAAATTTATTCCGAGCTTACCGAGGAATCCCGTGTTAGAAACAACTAATTTTACTCTACTACAAGTCCCATCTGCCTCGCTGTTCCTTCAATAATTTTCATTGCTGCTTCAATATCATGTGCATTTAAATCTACCATTTTAATTTCGGCAATTTCCTTAATCTGTGCCTTTGAAACCTTGCCAATCTTCTTTGTATTCGGAGTACCAGAACCCTTTTTAATTTTAGCTGCTTTTTTTAATAATTCAGCAGCTGGTGGAGTTTTTAATTTAAAATCAAAAGTCCTATCCTCAAACACAGAAATTTCCACTGGAATAACATCACCCATATTTTCTTTAGTAGCTTCATTAAATTTACTACAAAAATCTTGGATATTTAAACCATGTTGACCCAAAGCCGGACCAACTGGTGGTGCTGGATTAGCTTGTCCAGCTTTAATTTGTAATTTAATTACTGTTGTTATTTTTTTTGCCATGTTATTTAAATTTTTACCAGGACAAGAAGCCCTTAAAGGTGCCCTAATAATTAGTTGTAATTTATAATTTATAATTTATAATTTTCTACCTATATCTTTTTAATCTGTAAAAAATCTAATTCCACTGAAGTTTCTCAGCGGAATTTATCCCGAGCGTAGTCGAGGGATCCCGTAAAAACTTATCTTAAATCTTTTTAATCTGTAAAAAATCTAATTCCACTGAAGTTTCTCAGCGGAATTTATCCCGAGCGTAGTCGAGGGATCCCGTAAAAACTTATCTTAAATCTTTTTAATCTGTAAAAAATCTAATTCCACTGAAGTTTCTCAGCGGAATTTATCCCGAGCGTAGTCGAGGGATCCCGTAAAAACTTATCTTAAATCTTTTTAATCTGTAAAAAATCTAATTCCACTGAAGTTTCTCTACCAAACATTTGAATCAATACATTAATTTTACCTTTAGCTTCATCAATGTTAACAATTTTACCTTCCATGTCTTTAAATGGACCGTCAGTAATCCTAACTGGTGTATTCACACTCACATTAATCTTGTATTTAGGTTCTTTAACACCCATTCGACGTTGTAACTCTTTAATCTCTTCAGAACCCAAAGGAATTGGCAAAGTCCCTGAACCAATAAAGCCAGTTACATTTGGAGTATTTCTAACTACATACCAACTGGCATCATCAACTACCATTTCAACTAAAACATAACCAGGGAAAATTTTCTCCCTTATCGTATGCCGCTTACCGGCTTTAATTTTAATTTTATTTTCTGTCGGCACCAAAACTTGATAAATTTTATCCTGCATATCCATTGACTCAATTCTTTGTTCTAAATTTCTTTTCACATTATCTTCATATCCAGAATAAGTATGTAGCACATACCATCTTTTTTCACCTTGGTGTAATGTTTGTCGTGGCATAGTTCGAGCGTTAAGCCCAAAGCCAATAGTTTGGCTTTGAGTAGCGAGAACGGGCTGAAACGATTGCACTATTTGTGCACTAGCGTAAGCCCTAAATCAGGCGTCTACTAATAATTTATATAAATAACCCAATGGGTTATTCGGGGATGGTTATACGATGTGCACTATTTGTGCGCCAACATAAACCCAAATACGTTATTCTATATTATTAATTTAAATAACTAATTCAAGCACTTTATTTAATACAAAATCGATTACTCCTAAAAAAGCGGCTAGTGCCAATGAAAAACCAATTACTAAAGCAGTATGATTTCTGGCTTGTTTTTTAGTTGGCCAAATAACTTTTTTTAACTCCATCCAAGAATCTTGTACGTATTGTGATAATTTATTTGCCATAGTTTTAATTTATCGGCTAAAATTAGCCAATATTTATCTTAATTAATCTATTTTAAAAAGACCTCTCGGCCTTGTGAATTAACTATATATTATTTTATAATATTTGTCAAATTCACAAAACCCGCCCAAACGAACAAATTTTATTTACTTATTTATAATATTGATTTCTTTTACTAATTACTAATAGCTGGTAGCTGATAGCTGATAGCTGATAGCTGATAGCTGATAGCTGTCTCTTACACATCCAAATTCTTCACATCCTTGGCGTGAGTTTGAATAAATCTTTTACGTGGCAAAACTTCAACACCCATTAACATTTCAAAAACTTCATCAGCTTTTTCAGCTTGTTCTACTGTTACTTGACTCATCAACCTTGTCACTGGGTCCATAGTAGTTTCCCATAATTGATCCGGATTCATCTCACCCAAACCTTTGTAACGTTGTACCGACACACCAGCTACTTTTTCTCCAACACCAGTTACATCCACTCCTTCACTCCCTGCTCCATTTTCCTCATCACCAACTTCATCAGCTTGTTTTTGTGCTTCTTGTATTTTTAGTGCTTTATGTGCTTTCTGTGTTCCAAGATACTCCGCCATCACCTTGTCTTTTTCTTCATCTGAATAGACATACTTGAATTCTTTACCTTTTTGTACTTTAAATAATGGTGGCTGTGCAATATAAACATGACCTTGTCTAACTAACTCTGGAAAATATCTATAAAATAATGTTAACAATAAAGTTCTAATGTGAGCTCCATCAACATCAGCATCAGTCATAATAATGATTTTATCATAACGCAATTTTTCAATTTCAAATTGCTCACCAATATTTGTCCCCAAAGCAATCACCAAAGATTTAATTTCATTATTAGCTAACATCTTGTCTAATCTAGCTCGTTCCACATTTAAAATTTTACCACGCAAAGGCAAGATAGCTTGAAAATCACGATCTCTACCTTGTTTGGCAGAACCACCAGCTGAATCCCCCTCCACAATATATAACTCCGATCTTTCTGAATTACGTGTCGAGCAATCAGCTAATTTACCAGGTAAAGTCATACCTTCTAAAGCACCCTTTCTAATAATCGCATCACGAGCTGTCCGAGCGGCCTTACGTGCCTGAGCTGACAATAAACATTTACCAATAATAGCCTCAGCATCTTTAGGATTTTCTTCTAAATAAATAGTTAAGGCTTCATTAAACACGCTTTCAACTGCTTGACGCACTTCGGGATTGCCTAATTTAGCTTTAGTTTGACCTTCAAATTGTGGCTCTACTACTTTAACCGAAACCACTGCCGTCAAACCTTCACGTACATCCTCACCACTTAAATTTTCATCTTTCTCTTTTAAAATATTTTTATTACGCGCGTAATTATTCAAAACTCTAGTTAAGGCACCTCTGAAACCAGCCACATGCATCCCACCTTCCGGGTTAAAAATATTATTAGCGAAAGCATAGACTGACTCCTTAAAGTCTTCTACATATTGAAAAGCCACCTCGACATTAACTGGATTTACTTGTATTTTAAAATCAACTGCTTCACTATCACCATTATTACCATTAACTTTTTCTGGTACAATACTTTTTTCTACATAAAAAACATTGTCATGCTTAGTTTGATTATTATAATTTAAATGACTTACATAAGACTTGATGCCACCTTCAAAATAAAATTCATATTCTTTTCTATCGTCCTTGTCACGTTCATCAAAAAGTTTAATTTTAATACCCTTGGTCAGATAAGCTTGTTGTCTTAAATGGTCTAAAATATTCTGCCAATTGAATTCTATCGTATCAAAAATGGTTGCATCTGGTTGAAAAATAATTTTAGTTCCAGTAATTTTACTCTTACCAACTGCCCGAACTTTTTTCTTGGGTTTACCAATATTATATTCCTGTTCCCAAATTTTACCTTCACGATAAACTTCTGCTTTCATATAAGTTGACAAAGCATTTACCACCGACACCCCCACTCCGTGTAAACCACCTGAAGCCTTATAACCACCTTGGCCGAATTTACCACCAGCATGTAATTTGGTCATTACTACTTCCAAAGCTGAGACTTTAGCCGTCTTATGGATATCCACTGGAATACCACGACCATTATCAAAAACCTCTACCATGCCATCTGGCAATAAAGTTATTACAATTAAATTTGCATACCCCGCCATAGCTTCATCAATCCCATTATCAACAACTTCCCAGATCATATGATGCAAACCCGTAACACCAGTTGAACCAATATACATCCCTGGTCGCTTACGTACCGGGTCTAATCCCTCCAATACCGTAATCTGAGCCGCTCCATAAGCATTGGATTTATCAACCTTCTTAGTTATTTTTTTAACAGCTGCTTTCTTAACGGTTTCTTTTGCCGCTTTACTCACAATCTTATCTTTTGGCATAAATTTTTATATATTTAAAAGTTAATTTGTAATGATATTTAAATTATAATATACTATTCTTATGAAGTAGACTAGGCAACGCTTCATTCTTCGATAAGCGGTAAGCATATGAGGAAAAGTACCCAATCCCAAACACTATCCTCCGAGATAATAGCCGTTAGACTATTAGCGCTTAAAAAACGGCCGCCGCTTAATAAAATTGCCCACAACGCTCGCTAGAATATTATAATCTCCTAGTAGATATAAATACGAAAGGGGGCGTTGCGACTATAAAATATTTCCCAAATAAATTATTATCCGAACTCAAAATAAACTTGCGTTCGGATTTTTTATTTCCTCAATTCCGCTCCAAATTTCTTACCTAATTTACTTAATATTTTCTGCTCAACTTTCTCCACCTCTTCATCTTTCAAAGTTCGTTCTGCCTGATAAGTTATTCTAAAAGCTAAACTCTTTTTATCCTCCAAAGGAAATTCCGATAAAAACTCCACTTGTCCAATCAATTTATCTACCTTATTAACTACTTCTATCAACTCACCCCATTTAACATCCCACTCAACCTCTACTGCAATATCTCGTTCAATCACTGGAAATTGTGATAATTTTTTATATTTTTTAATCTCTGTATTTTGTAAGGTAATTAACTTTTCCCAATCAATTTCAAATAACGCTACCTTTTTACCTTTAAAATTTAATTTAGCATAATTAACTTCACCCACCCAACCGACCACAACCTTATCTAAAAATATCTCCAAATATCTACTATTATCAATAAACTTATCTGAACCACTACTTGGTTTAATTTCCAATTCCCAATTACCAATTTCCAAAATCATATTTGATATAATGCCTTTTATTTCTAAAAAAACTTCATTATTTTTGCTACCAACCACTGCACCCACTAATTTTTTAGGTTGTACTGGTAAGACATCTTCAGCTTTATCATGCCAAGCTTCTAATCCATTATTATTATATACTCGCGCCAATTCAAAAATCTTAAACTGCTCAAAATATCTAATGTTATCATGAATATTTTTTATTAAATTCGGCAACAAACTTGTTTGTAAATATTTTAATTCTGGAGCTGGTGGATTAGCTATTTCCAAACAATCTTTTATCGGGTTAATATCTAATTCATTCATTATCCTTTCATCGGCCCATGGATAATTTAGAACTTCACTCATACCAGCACCTAAACTTAAATAATTTTTTATTTTAATTTCTAATTCCTGTGCTGGCTGTATTTCAGCTTCAGTCATTTCAACTAATTCTACATTTTCTGTTAAATTATCATAACCATAAATTCTAGCCACTTCTTCCACAATATCCTCTGGAATATTTACATCACCAGTGGCTCGCCAACTTGGTACTTTAATTTTATAAATTTCCTTTTCTTCTTCTACTTTAAAACCTAATCGACTCAAAATATCTTTAATTTCCTGAATTGCTAATTTTTTTCCAAGTCGTTTAATAATAAAATCATGTTTAATTTCAATTATAGTCTGTTTGTCTTTCCATTCACCAGCTTCCACAATTATCGGATTAATTTTAACTTGCGGACAAATTTCTTGAATTAATTGTAATGCTCGGCGCATACCTACTTCTGTTAAATTAACATCTAAAGCTTTTTCAAATCTCATAGATGAATCAGAACGTACACCTATTTGTTGCGAAGTCTTTCTAATATTCATGGCATCAAAATTAGCAGCCTCCAATACAATGGCAGTTGTTTCTACGTTAATACCACTGTGCTTACCGCCCATCACCCCAGCTAATGCTACTGGTTCTACTTCATTTGCTATAGCCAACATTTCTTTATTTAATTTTAATTCACTCTCATCTAGTAAAACTAACTTCTCCCCTTTTTCCGCTCTCCTAATTATTATATTATCAACTTTTTTCTTATCAAAAGCATGTAACGGCTGACCAACTTCTTCCATCACATAATTAGTCACATCAACAATATTATTAATCACACTATGACCAGTGGCTAGCAATTCCTGTTTTAACCACTCTGGCGATTCTTCAATTTTTACATTTTCAATCACACAACCCAAATAATGTGGGCATAAATCATTATCTTTAATTTCTATTTTTAAATCTCCAGTTGTTTCTATTTTATTCCCTTGATACAATTCCAGCTCATTCAACTTAACATCATAAATAGCAGCTAATTCTCGACTTATTCCGTAGTGTCCCCATAAATCTGGTCGATTAGTCAAAGATTTATTATCAATATCTAAAACGATACCACTCAAATTTAAAACTTCAGCCAACGGCTTACCAAGTTCTAAATCCAAATGACTTAAATCAGCAATTTCATTGGCCCCACATTTAAACATACTACTTAAACCAATTTCATTACTAGCACAAATCATTCCAAAAGATTCTTCACCACGAATTTTAGTCGACTCTAGTTTAACTAATTCTCCTTCACCATGCCATCGCACCTGAGCTTCTGGCAAGGCTACCACCACCAACATTTCTTTTTTTAAATTTGTCCCACCACACACAATCTTAATATTTTCTCTTTTACCAATATTAACTTCAACCAACTTTAATTTATCAGCATTTGGATGTTTAGCTATCTCTTCTATTTTACCCACCACAATATCTTTTAAATCACTCCCCAACTCCTTAACACTTTCCACTTCAACCGTCGCCATAGTTAACTTATCCGCCACTTCCTGCGGATTAATACCTTGTGGTAATTCAACGTATTTTTTTAGTAAATTATATGAAACTAGCATAATTATAATTTAAAATTGTTCAAGGAAACGAAGGTCTCCTGAATGCAATAACCTAATATCGTCAATCCCATATTTCATCATTACTAATCTATCTAAACCAATATTAATATAAAAACCTTGCCATTT
>Ga0210057_1005388_pt1 | contig 16450 bp, 20 predicted proteins | sample CryGeyCG2114_010_2_FD_183968 | JGI IMG/M metagenome (GOLD analysis project Ga0210057, IMG submission 183968) | Groundwater microbial communities from aquifer - Crystal Geyser CG10_big_fil_rev_8/21/14_0.10 (SPAdes) (version 2) | ecosystem: Environmental > Aquatic > Deep subsurface > Groundwater ...
CGGCGGTACGCCTCCTTCCGGAATATCACCGATTGGTTTGTCACGGGTGCGGGAACGCTCTCGGCGCTCATCACGCTCTACCGCCTCTATCCGGACGTCGTGTTCAGCAAGGGCGGCTACGGCAGTGTGCCGACCGTGCTTGCCGCTCGTCTGCTCCGCATCCCCGTTGTCATCCACGAGTCGGACGCGAAGCCCGGCCGGGCGAATCTGCTTGCCGCAACGTTCGCGACGAAAATCGCCATCTCCTTTGAAAGCGCGGCAAAGTATTTTCCGGAAAACGTGCAGGACAAAATCGCCCGCACCGGCATCCCCGTCCGCAAGGCGCTGACGCGCATAGAAACGGAAGGCGCGCGTCAGTACCTCGGGCTCGAAAAGGACCTGCCGACCGTCCTCATCATCGGCGGGTCCCAGGGTGCCGAGAAGATAAACGAGGCGATGCTCACCTCGCTCCCAGAGCTCGTCTCGTTCGCCAACATTATCCATCAGACCGGCAAAACGCACTTCAAGAACGTGCAGGCGGTCGCGCAGGTCGTGCTCAAGGATAACCCGGACGCTTCGCACTATCATCCGGTCGACTATCTCTCAGAGACATCGCTCCAGAGGGTCGCCGGTGCCGCGGACCTGGTGGTATCGCGCGCGGGTGCGAACTCCATCGCAGAAATCGGCTTGTGGAAGAAGCCGGCGATTATCGTCCCCATTCCCGAATCGGTGAGCCACGACCAGCGCACGAATGCATACGCATTTGCGCGCACGGGCGCCGCCATCGTGATTGAAGAGGAGAATCTCACCCCGCACCTGCTCACCTCTGAGATGCGGCGCATCGCGGGCGACCCGGAGCTCGGGAAGAGGATGGGGGAGTCTGCCGCCGGCTTCACCGACCCGGACGCCGCGCGCATCCTCGCCAAGCAGGTGCTCGCGCTTGCGCTCGCGCACGAATCATGACTCAGGTCGTCACCCGCTTCGCCCCTTCGCCGACCGGCCTCTTACATGCCGGCAATTACCGCACTGCCGTCTTTGCCTACCTTTCCGCGAAACATGCCGGTGGCAAATTCATAGTGCGTATCGAGGACACCGATGTCGCGCGCTCAAAACCTGAGTATGAGGAGAATATTTTCGAAGCTCTTGCGTGGCTGCGACTGCCGGCTGACGAGACGTATCGGCAAAGCGAGCATCGTCCGCGGCATCGCGAGCTCCTTGAGAAACTCGTTGCCGACGGTACGGCGTACGTCTCAAAGGAAACGCCGCAGGCGCCGGGGGATAGGGAGGAGGTTATTCGTTTCAGAAATCCGGGCGGCGCCGTCTCGTTCACCGATGTTATCCGCGGCTCCATTACAACCGACGTTACCGACCTTGGTGATTTCATCATTGCGCGCTCCTTTGATGAGCCAGTATTCCACTTCGCGGTCGTGGTGGACGACGCGGACGAGGGCGTGACCCATGTTATCCGTGGTGGCGACCACATTTCAAACACCGCGCGCCAGATACTTATCCAGCGCGCGCTTGACCTTCCAGTTCCACTCTATGCGCACCTCCCGCTTATTTTTGGCGACGACCACAAGAAGCTGTCGAAGCGGGCCGGCGCAAAAGCGCTTACCGAGTACCGCGAGCTCGGTATTTTGCCGGAAGCACTGCTGAACTACCTCGCACTCCTCGGCTGGAACCCGGGCGACGACCGCGAGTATCTCTCGCGCGAAGAACTTATCGAAGCATTCGACCTGTCGCGCGTGCAGAAGGGAAGTGCCATCTTCGATGAAGTAAAACTCCTCTCGGTGAATCAGCATTGGATGCGTAAACTCTCTGACGACGATTTCCTCTCGCACCTCAAAACAAGGTTCGACCTTGGGGAACTTGCATTAAGGTCGAACCTTGTTTTAAAAGCGGTGCCGATACTGAAGGAGCGCGCGAGGACATTCAAAGAGGCGCGGGAAATGCTCTCCGGCGAGCTCTCCTGCCTCTTTACGGAGCCTGTTTTGGACCGTTCCCGGCTCCTCGCAAAAGAGCTTCCGGACCGTCCAGAAACGGCCAAAACAGGCTTGGAAGCCGTCCGTAAGGCCATGGAAGCCCTGCCTGAAGACGTTTCCGCCGAGGCGGTAAAAGATGCCCTTATGCCACTTGCGGACGCCGAGGAGGCGAAAGGGAAGGGAGGCCGTGGCGCCGTCCTCTGGCCCTTGCGCTACGCACTCTCGGGAGCCGACCGCTCGCCCGACCCCTTCACCCTCATTTCCATCCTCGGCTCCGCAGAATCCGTTTCGCGCATACAAAAAGCTATTGCTATACTGAAGTGATGCACCGCGCGTCTTTTGCACTCCTGCTTGCCGTCCTTTTCTTGTTCCCCGCTTTTTCATACGCGCAGTCGGCGTCCGACATCCAGGCGCAGATAGAGGCGAACAACCAACAGCTGGACGCACTGAAAGCAGAAATTGCGGAATACCAGCGCGAGCTCGATGCAGTCGGCTTAAAGAAGAATACCCTTCAGTCGACCGTGAACTCTCTCGCGCTCTCGCAGAAACAGCTCGCGGCGCAGATTAAGGCGACACAGAACAAAATCTCGTCGGCAAACCTGCAGATACGCGAACTCTCCAGCTCCATCGGCGACAAGGAAGCGACCATCGTCGCAGACCAGAGCGCTATCGCGAAAGCGCTCCGTACCGTCGCCGAAGGCGAAAGGATGCCGCTTATCGCTACCCTCATCTCCGCAAACACGTTCGGCGAAGCATGGAGAGCGGCCGACCAGATGCTCCTTTTCAACCGTGCGCTCGCGGACGATATCAATGAACTGCGCGCCGTACGCACAGAACTCGCCAGCGACCGTGACGACGTGACGGCGGCAAAAGCGAAACTCCTCTCGCTCCAAAATGACCTCTCGCTCCAGAAGCGTTCTGTGGATGCAAACAAAGCCGCACAGACACAACTGCTCGTGCAGACGAAAAATCAAGAAGCGACCTACCAGAAAATAATTGCCGAGAAAAAAGCAGCGGAACGCTCGTTTGAAGAAGAGCTCTCCGCGCTTCAGAGCCAGCTCAACCTCATTGTGCACCCGGGCTCACTGCCGAAGGTCGGCACCGGCATCTTGTCATGGCCGTTTTCAAACGCGTTTATGAATACCTGTGCAGAACGTAAAAAAGTGTTCGGCAATGTCTTTTGCATCACGCAGTACTTCGGCAACACGCCGTTTGCAACGGCGAATCCGCAGGTCTACAACAACGGCGGACATAACGCCATTGATTTCGGTGCTTCGGACGGCACGCCGATTCTTGCGGCGCTCTCCGGAACCGTGCTTGCTACCGGCAACACCGACCTTGCGCGCGACCCGCAAGGCCGCCAGTGTTGGTCGTTCGGCAAGTGGGTGATGATTGACCACCGCAACGGTTTGAGCACGATGTATTCGCATCTCTCTAAGATTGACGTAGCAAAGGGACAAAACGTTTCTACCGGACAAATCATCGGTCTCTCCGGCAGAACCGGCTACGCAACCGGCCCGCACCTTCATTTCGGCGTCTACGCGACGGAAGGTACGAAAATAATGACGCTCGGTCAGTTTAAAGGCACGTCCGGAACCCGCTGTGAGAATGCCCTCATGCCGGTTGCCTCACTCGACGCCTACCTCAACCCGCTGTCGTATCTCTAGAGCGCCAGAGGAGCAAGCTGGCGTACGTGCGGTGCGGGGACCACTTTTCTGCGATAGCCAAGAGGGAAGTGCGGGGCGCACCTTTGGGCAGGCCGTAGATAGTCTCCATCGCGCGGATGAGGCCGAGGTCGCCCGGAGAGAAGACGTCGGGGCGGCCGAGCGCGAACATGAGGAACATCTCCGCCGACCAGGGGCCGAGTCCCCATATTTTAAGCAATTGTTCCGCCGCTTCCGCTTCGGAAGTCTTTTTTAATGAAAGCAGGTCGAGTGAATTATTTTTGACTGCTTTTGAAATTTCCTTGAGTGTCTTTATTTTTGCTCCTGAGAGTCCGGTCTTGCGCAGGACCGCCGGCGAGACACCCAGGACCGTCTCCGGGGTCAATCGGCCTTTACACGCCTCTTTGACGCGGGAGAGGATGGCCGCGGCGGCCGCGAGGCCGAGCTGTTGCGACACGACGGTTGACACGAGCGATGCAAATAATTGTGCGCGAGTTTTCTTTCCTAAGATTTGCATTGGCAGGGAAGTGTGGTGCGACTTGGTCGCCGTATACAGGCGCGGGTCAACCCGCTTAAAATGCCGAAGCGCAATAGCCTTTCTCGTCATGCCGAGATTCTATCACCCGGGGGTTGCTCTACCGCGAGCAACGTCGAGTGGTATAATGTACCTGTCATGTTTAGAACCATATTCTGGGTCTTCGTTCTCCTGCTTGCGCTGTCGTTCTTCGGCATTTCGCTCCAGGCCATCATCAACTCCCCGGCCGGCCAGGCCAACTTCGCCTATGTCTACGACCTCCTCCTCCAAGCCTGGCACTGGATTGTCAACTTCGCCTCACAGTTCAAGATATGAGGATCAAGATATGAGGATCTTTTGCGTACATGGGCGGAGCCATGTTCGCAAAGCGATTGTGCGAACGCTCCTGCGGACGTTCGCACAATCGCGACTATCTTTTGCGCACTACGCGCTGCGGTAGTGCGCAAAAGATATAATGTGCGCACTATAGCTCAAGGGCTCCCCCACGTAGAAAGACGCACTTACAGGCGTCTTTTGTTACATTCCCTATTACGCGAGACTTATTTTTTCATCGCGATGACGACGACCTGCAGAAGGCTGATGATGGTACTCGTAAATCCGGTCCAAAACGCGTAGACCTCAAGATTCTGCATCCAGCTCTTTTTCCGACTCATGGGGAAGAGGATAGCATGGAGAAATAACCCTGTGGGGAGTTGTGCACTCCCCTGTTCCCTGCTTACAGCGAACTCATTTCAGTATCCAGACCGCCAGCGTAACGAGCGACACGAGCATGGAAAGAAAACCGGTCAGGACTGCATACAGTTGGAGACGCCGTGTGCGTGCGTTGTGTTTGCCGCTGTGGAGCGTCTGGCTCAAGAGTCGTTTCTGACTGTAATCGAGCGCCATATTGCAACATCAGCACGAAACGTGCGCGACGATGTAGTCGTACGCCTCGTCAACCGAATCGACGAGCGTGTAGAGCGTCATGTCGCCCTTGTCGATAGCGGAGTGCTTTTCGTAGACGGTCTTCTTGATGAAATCCATGAGCGGCTCCCAATACTCTCTCCCGTAGAGGAGAATCGGCACGTTGTGGATTTTCTTCGTCTGCACGAGTGTGACGATTTCGAAGAATTCATCAAGCGTGCCGAAGCCGCCCGGGAAATAGATATACACTTCAGACGCGTAGGTCAGCATGACTTTCCGCACAAAGAAGTGGTCGAACCCGAATTTCTCGGTGAGATACGGGTTGTAGGACTGGGCATCCGGCAGATTGATGTTGAGTCCGACTGAGGCGCCCCCGGCCTCAAATGCGCCTTTATTTGCGGCCTGCATGACGCCCGAGGAACCGCCGGTAATGATGGCGAAGCCTTTCTTGACGAGTCGCCCGGCAAGTTCCTCGGCGTCCTTGTAAGAATCGGCCCCGAGCGTGGCGCGCGCACTGCCGAAGAAAGAAACGGCGAGGCCGTATCGGCGGATGATGTCAAAGCCCTCTATGAACTCCGCCATTATTTTGAAAATGCGCCACGATTCTATCTTCTTTGGCTTGCAGACAAGCAGAGGGCGCTCTTCGGGCACCGTGCGGCTCCCCTCGTGCACGGCATGGGCGAGCCGCTCAATCGTCTCTTGCGTCGGCACTTGCGGGAGGGAGGTGTCGCGCGTAAGGTCCTCGTTCATACTCTAGTATTGTATCACTCCTACGCCCTCGCAGACTCGGGCTTCGAAGTGCACAGCAGACTACAAGCCTTTGCAATTTGCGGCCGGTGCATACCCCGCCGCCGCCGCGGCGGCGGCGGACGCAAACCACACTTTATTCGCCTCGGAAATACGGTTTGCGCCTGAGCATGACGGCAGGTAGTACTTTGTACCGTTTTTTGACGCCAGTACCTGACCGGATGCTGGGGTCGCCGCGACGGCGGCGGTAGGGAGCTCCTCAAGCGTGATACTGGTGCCCTGCCCCGCTTCCCGCCCGGCGAGATACCCTAATCCGAAACTCGCCAGCGAGGCAAGCACAAGAACGCAGAGAATAAGAGCGTCTCGCGGCGCCTTGGCGAGGAGGCTTTTGCATTTTTCGCGCGCTTCTGCTATAGTCATCAGATAATAATAACAAGGGTGCAGGTCGTAGGGGGTAGGTTGTAGACAGGGATAAAGAATTCCCTACTCCCTACAAGCTACTCCCTACAAACTGGATTTCTTATGGCATCAACCAAAGCCGGCGGCTCAGCGAAAAACCTCAATACCTCAAACCCGAAATATCTCGGGGTGAAGCTTGCTGACGGCGCGGATGCCCGTCCAGGCATGGTGATTGTCCGCCAGCGCGGTACGAAAATCGAGGCGGGAAAGAATGTCCGCGTCGGCCGCGACCATACGCTCTTCGCCGTCGCTACCGGCAAGGTCTCCTTCCGCACGCGGCGCAAAACAAGCTTTACCGGCCACATCATGCGCAAGAAAGTCGCCGACGTTATCTAATTTTTGAAACAAAAGAACCGCGATTCCTTTTGGAATCGCGGTTCTTTTGTTTCAGAATCACTCGGCCTCTATCGTAATGGAGAATTTCCCGAACACGTCGCCCGCGGAAACGGGGATGTCGAACGTACCCAACTCTTTGAGGGGCTTCTCAAGCTTTATCGCGTCCTCGGGGAGGTCGATGTGCGCCTGCTCCTTCGCCGCGGCGCGGATGTCCGATTCGCCTACCGCGTCGTAGAGATGACCCTTTTCATTCGCCTTCGCCGTGAGCACGATGCGCGCATCGGCAAGAGAAGCGATGTTCTGGGCGAGAAGCGCCGTATCAAGCGAAGAACGGTCAGCCATTTGTTTGCGACGCAACTCGGCTTGCACCGTCGCCGTCGCCGTCGCGGCGATGGCGAACTTCTTCGGAATGAGGTAATTGAGCGCGTGTCCGTCGGCGGCTTCCACGACATCGTGTGCGCGCCCCACGCCCTTTACATCCTTCATCAAAACGATTTTCATATGCGTTCATAGTAGCATATCCTGCTCCCGTCAGCCAAGTACTGCGATTACTCGCTGAATTACATTAAAAATTAAATTAAATTTGCACCAAACAACTTGTTCCTTATATCTTCCTATAGGACAAAATAAGGAACAAGCAACTAGCTCAACGGTGCTGGCCCAAGACGGAAATGTTCGCGCAACCCCTTGTCGGACTCAAGAGCTTCTGCAACAAATATCCGCAACTCACCCACGCCGCTCTTGAAATGCGCCCTGATGAGCGAAATGAATTCATCGCAGGGATACGGATATGCCCACACGCTATCTTGAACTCTCATAAACCCTGCACCGCCCAACAATTGACGAAGTTGTGTACGTACCTGCCGCCGCCGTTCGGCAATATCAAAGATAAGTACGCGCCACTTCCCATCCCAAAACGCCGGTTCCGGTATCGTATATTCTCCAAATTTTATTTTCTCAAGCTCCCCTACTCCTTTCTTGGTAATTTTGACTTTGCGCTCCCCTTGTTCGCCGGAAACAGTGACGAGACCACTTTGTTCCAATCGGCTAATCCCCTGCCGAATGCGCCGATAGAGTTGTGCGCGGTTCTTGGCCGGACGATCCAATTCTTTTAGTAATCGCGCCATCTGCGGCGCTACGAGTACGACACTGACAACCCCCATCGTCGCAAGCGTTCGTAAGAGCAGATTCTTCATTCGTACTCGCTTTTCTTGTTCTTTCTTCATTGTACCTTAGTATATCCTATAGGACGGATTAAGGTACAGTCATCTGTATACGGATGTGTACAGGTGTATACGGATGTGTACGGGTGTAATACAGGTGTGTACGGATGTGTAGATAGAAATGTGTACGCGTCCGCAGAATACTATGCCAATCAATGTTTGGGGATGATGGCGGCACGACCTGCTTTACTCGCGGACGGCGAGAATGCCCCGCAGCTCTGCTGCGTGCGGGGATGAATCGCCGCCCTGCCATGGCGCGCCGCGCGAAGCGCGGCAATGCGCCTTGCGGGAAGTTGCGCCCGGTGGGGCGCTCTCTATCGAGCAAAACACCCCGGTAGCCGCCCGCCCAATGCCCCGTCCGCTTTGCGGCGTGGATGGGACGGGCGGCTTGTTTTACTCGCCGGTCGTCAGGAATTTGACGGCGCGCGCCATCTGCGGGTCCGTCTTCGGCGCTTCCGTGGCGTCGGGGGCCGCATACGCCACCGTGATGTCCGGCGTGATGCCATTGCCCATAATCCAGTGTCCGGAGGGCGTAATCCAACGGGCGACGGTGACTTTGAGCGAGCCGCCGTCGAGGTCGATGAGCGTCTGCACCGAGCCTTTACCAAACGACTTCGTGCCGATAATCGTCGCAACCTGGGCATCCTGGAGCGCGCCCGCGAGAATCTCGGAAGCGGACGCGGACCCTCCGTCGATGAGTACAACAATGTTCGTCCCAGCCGGCACGTCTTTGTACCCGAGGCTGGTGTGCACCCGGTTCGATTCTCTTCCGTCGAAGTCTTCGGTCACGACTGCCACGCCTTTTGAAAGGAAGTGGCTCGCGATGTCGACCGCCGCATCGAGGTAGCCACCCGGGTTCCCGCGCAAATCAATGACAAGCTTCTTTGCGCCCGATGCTTTGAATCGTTCAAACGCCTGAGAAAAGAGCCGTGCGGAACTTGACGTGAACTGGTACAGCGCGATGTGATAGACGCCGCTCGCTTCATCGATGCCGTCCTCGGTCTCCGGCACTTGTATCGTGTCGCGCGTCACCTTGATATTGAGCGCCTTGCCGTCGCGGATGATGGTGAAGTTCACCGTGGTACCGACCTCACCGCGTATCTTCGTCACGGCCTTTTCGGTGGAGATGCCGTCGGTTGACTTCCCGTCGATAGCGGCGATTTGGTCGCCCGCCTTGATGCCGGCGGCCTCTGCGGGCGTGCCCTTCAGCGGTGCGACGACGGTCAAGACACCGTCCTTCACATCAATCTCCATACCGACGCCGGCGAAGCTTCCGGAAATGCTTTCGGCAAACGCCTTCGATTCTTCCGGCGGGAAGAAAACGGTATACGGGTCGTCGTAAGAAGAAGCCAGACCGCGTATCGCGCCATGAAGACGCTCCTTGGTTGTCGGGAGCGAGGAGGATGCATGGGTGATGACATAATTCTCGGAGAGCGCATTCCACGCTTTCCAGAAGGCGGTCAGGTCGACGCTCTGGTCCGGCGTTGCGTCGAGACCGTCACCGAGGAGCGGGATGTGCGTCGCGATGGCGGCGACAGAAGGACCGCTTGTGCCGACGGCAATCCCCGCGCCGAACGCCAGCGCGGCGACAACCGCAAACGAGGCACCGCGGAAGACGATGCTTTGTTTCAATGACTCTTTCCCCGGGTCCGAGACCTGTGTATCCGATTCCATTCTGCAAAGTATACCAGCACGCTCCGCCTTGCCTAGCGGTTGATGCCGAGCGAAGTAGGTATGGTATTGTTACTGCATGATATTTCGGCATGAATATCGCGGCGGCGTCTGGGTCGACCTTGAACAACCGAACGAGGAGGAAATTCAAAGCATCGTAGAAGAATTCTCGGTCAGCAAACAGTTTGAGAAGGAGATACTCTCCCCCACCCCGTCCCCGATGGTCGCGGCCGACGGCGATGCGATACTCCTCGTTCTCCATTTTCCGGCGCACGGCGCTGAAGACGGCGATGTCGGGAATCAGGAGGTTGATTTCATTGTCGGCAAGCACTTTATCATCACCATCCGCTACGAAGTCGTCGCTTCTCTCTACCACCTCAAAAAGCTCCTTGAAGCGCAGAAACTCATCGGCGGCAAAGATTCCCTGACAACCGACGTCATGCTCGAAGTCCTTTTCGCGCACCTCTATACGTCGGTGCGCGACCACACCGAACACGTCGTCGACAATCTCGCGCGCGTCGAGCGGGATATGTTCGACGGCCGCGAGCGCTCGACCATACAAGCCATCTCGAACATCAACCGGGAATTCCTGCACGTCGAGGCGACGCTCGCCAATCAGGAGGAGCCGCTCGCCCGTTTCCTCAAAGCGCTCGCCGAGCACGGCTCCTTCGGCGCCGCGTTTGAAGAGCGGAGCGAGCGCATCCTCGCGGAGCGCACGCAGGCGGCGCGGTTCATCACGACACACCGCGCGATTGCGGCGGAACTGCGCGAGACAAATAACGCATTGTTGTCCGCACGGCAAAATGAGGTCATTAAGACGCTGACCGTCGTGAGCTTCGTCTTCTTGCCCCTCGCCCTTATCGCTAAAGTATTCGCGATGAAGGTCGCGTATATGCCGTTTGTCGATGACCCGAACGGATTCTGGATAATCATCGGCATCATGTTCGCCGTCGCACTGCTCTTGACGCTCTTTGTCTCAAAGAAGCGCTGGATTTGAAACCTATGAGTCTCTGGAGACGCCTGCTTGGAAAACATACAAACGAACCGACCCTTCGACAACCGCGGATATTCTTCACCAACACGCTCTCGAGTAAGAAAGAACTTTTTATCCCGCAAAGACCGGGCATCGTCACGATGTATTCCTGCGGACCGACCAGTTATGACCGGGCGCATATCGGTAATCTGCGCGCTTTTGTCTTTCCTGATACGGTCGCGCGCGTACTCCAGTACGCGGGATATCGGGTGCGGCGCGTTATTAACATCACTGACTTCGGGCACTTGGTATCGGATGGTGATGAGGGTGAAGACAAGATGACCAAAGGTCTTCGCCGCGACGGGCTTGCTCTGACGATGGACAATATGCGCGCCATGGCCAAAAAGTATACGGCCCTTTTTATCGAGGACCTCGCCGAACTGGCGGTTAATACCGAAGAGGTCACCTTCCCGCGCGCGAGCGACTACATCCCCGAACAAATAGCGCTTATTAAGACACTCGAGCAAAAAGGCTATGCGTACCGTACCAAGGGCGGAGTTTATTTTGATACCGCTCGCTTCGCGGGCTACGGGAAGCTCGGCGGGATTAATCTCGACAATCAACAGGCGGGCACGCGGGCGAAGATGAATATTGAGAAACGCCATCCTGCCGACTTTGTACTCTGGAAGCCTGACCGTAAGCTCGGCTGGGAGAGCCCCTGGGGTCTCGGTTTCCCTGGGTGGCATATCGAGTGTTCTGCGATGTCACGCTCACTCCTCGGACAAGAACTCGATATTCATACGGGCGGTGAAGACCTTACCGCAGTGCATCACAACAACGAAATCGCCCAATCAGAAGCGGCGAGCGGCCGGACCTTCGTGCATTATTGGATGCACAATGCATTTCTTACCATGAACGGCGATAAGGCCTCGAAGTCGCTCGGCAATGTCGTCTATCTTTCTGATGTTATCGAAAAAGGATTCCACCCGCTCGCGCTTCGCTACTTCTTCCTCCAGGCGCATTACCGCACTCCCCTCTCCTTCTCGTGGGACGCGCTCGCGGGCGCCGCAAGCGCACTCGACCGGCTCTGGAAAGCCTCCCGGGACATTGCCGAGGAATCGAAACGCACAAGCGCTCCCTCCGAGATACGCGACAGCTTCCTCGCGGCGCTCCGCGACGACCTCGCGACGCCGCAGGCGCTCGGCGTTCTTTGGAACTCCCTCAGGAGCGAAGAGTACGCGCCGGAAGAAAAATGGGGACTGCTTGAAGACGCCGATGCGCATCTCGGCCTTTCTCTGTTGCATGCGCCGATGGCGGGCGCGGTGCCGGACACGGACGTACCGCAAAACATTCGAGAACTGCTCGAGGCGCGCGAGACGGCGCGCGCCGCCAAGGACTTTGCGGAAGCCGACCGCATCCGGGGCGATATAGAAAAAGGTGGATATCGTGTGGATGACGGCCCGGACGGCCCGGTGTTGACCAGGGGCGCGATTTGATACAATGGTCGGCAATGGCCACCGACCCCATTAGAAAAACCCCCCGACGAGCGTTCCCTGCTACCGACACCCGTGTGACCTCACCTTCCGAATTTTCTAACGGGGCAGGCCGCGTTCCGCCCCAGTCGCTCGAATCCGAACGCGCGCTCCTGGGCGCCATTCTCCTGAAGCCGGACGCCATCCACGATGTCGCGGACCTCGTCCACGCCGACTCGTTCTACGCGGAGAAACACCGGCTCATATTCAGCACAATGAGCGAGCTTGCACAACGCGGCGAGCCGATTGACCAGCTCTCGCTCTCTGCGCGGCTCCAAGACCAGGGGCTTCTGGAGCGCTCCGGCGGCAGAAGCTATCTCGCCGAGCTCGCCGGTTCCGCGCCCGCGCCGGGTAACTTCTCGCACTATGCCGAACTCGTCTCGCGCAAGTATCTGATGCGTTCTCTGATTGATGCCGCATACGGCATCAGCGAGTCCGCGTACGACGAAGCGCGCGAGACGATGGAGGTGCTCGACGAAGCGGAGAAGAGCATCTACGCCATCGGAAACGCATCTGCGGCGCATAAATTCACCGCCATCGGCGACAAGATACACGCGGCGTGGGAACGCATTGAAGCGCTCTCGCATAAGGAGGGCGGCATCCGTGGCGTCCCGTCGGGCTTCCCCGCCCTCGACAACCTGCTCTCGGGATTCCACCCCTCCGACCTCGTTATCATCGCCGCGCGCCCCTCGGTCGGTAAAACCTCGCTTGCGCTCGACATCGCCCGGAACGCGGCTGTGCGCCACAACGTCCCGGTCGGCATCTTCTCACTCGAGATGAGCTCGGAACAAATTATCGACCGCATGCTCTCTGCGGAGTCGTTCGTCAATTCCTGGAAACTGCGCACCGGAGCGGTGCGGGACGAAGAAGACTTCAGCCGCATCCGCGATGCGCTTGAATTGCTCTCCAAAGCGCCTATTTACATCGACGACAAGCCGGGGAATAACATTCTTGCGATGCGCGCGGTCGCGCGGCGGCTCAAGCGCGAACGCGGCATCGGCCTTATCATCGTGGATTATCTCCAGCTTATGGCACCGACCACGACGAAAGCTTCCGACTCGATGGTTCAGCAGATAACGGAAATTTCCCGCTCGCTGAAAGGTCTTGCGCGCGAACTCGAGGTGCCGGTCATCGCACTCTCCCAGCTCAGCCGCGCCGTGGAACAACGCGGCGGCAAACCGCGCCTCAGCGACCTGCGTGACAGTGGCAGCATCGAGCAGGATGCGGACGTCGTAATGTTCATCCACCGCGACGACAAGAGCAACAAGGAGAGCGACCGGCCGAACATCGCCGAGATACTCATCGAGAAGCACAGGAACGGCCCGACCGGGAGGACCGAGCTTTACTTCGACGAGAAGCGCGCCACCTTTCAGCCGGTCGACACCAAGGGCTACGGCGAACTCGCCCAGGAATTCTAGTATGCAGGAGGCAGGAGCGGGGGGCAGTCTGACAGAATGCATTTGCATTGGATTCCTGCTTGGTGCTCACTGCTCACTGCTCACTATTCAAAATGGATAAGATTGACGAACTCGCGACTGCACTCGCTCGGCTCCCCGGCATCGGGCCCCGCCAGGGGAAGCGCTTCGTCTTTTATCTCCTCTCCGCTCCCGCGAGTGAACGCACGAAACTTGCCGAGCTCATCGCCTCGCTCGGCAAAGACGTCCGTCAATGCTCCGACTGTCTGCGTTTCTACAATGGAAGCACCGCACTCGTCTGTAATTATTGCACTGATGCGCGGCGCAACGATACTCAGCTTCTCATCGTGGAAAAGGACCAGGACCTTGCCGCGGTCGAGCGCGCCGGCACCTACAAGGGCCGCTATTTTGTATTGGGCGGCGTGCTCACCCTGACCGGTAAAGGCGCCATCCGCGAGAAAGAGTTGGACGCTACCGTAAGGCGCCGCCTTGCGGCGGGACTCAAAGAAATAGTGCTCGCGCTCTCGGCGACGAGCGAAGGCGAGCACACGGCCGACCGCGTGCGCGAACTCCTTCTGCCCTACCGCGACCACCTGAAAGTATCGGTACTCGGCCGCGGACTCGCAACCGGCAGTGAACTCGAATACTCCGACGCCGAGACCCTCCGCGCCGCCCTCACCAACCGCAAAGAAACGTGAACTTGACTCAATCTGCTGTTTAGTTTATAAACAACACAGGTGGTCCCGTTTTTAATTGTCAGAAGAAGGGGGTGAAATCATGCTGATTACACACTACACGCGTAGTGAGCCAAAAGAAGGCGTCTGGGTACCGCTCCGCTTCCTGTGCAAAAAACAAGCGGGTGCGTACAATTTCCAAATCGGATTCCAGCCGAACCTGCAACTACTGGGAGAAGAGGTGCGTGAACGCGAAGAAATCGGTTCAATAACCGCTTTGAAGCTGCCCGTACAAATCGGATCGGAGGAGCAAATCCTCTGGCTCGACTCGAGTAGCAACATCTGGCTGGCTTCCAAACAGGATCCTCTCCACGATGAAAAGCGGGTGCTCGTCGGACATCTCTAATTCGCGAACCGAACCCCCACTTTTAGTCTTGCCGGGACAAAAGGCGTTCTCTCGAACGCCTTTTCTCTTTTTATGAGAAACGATTAGTAGCGCTCCTGCACGAAGGTGAGCACCTTCCCTTTCAGCGCGGCAGGGCCGGTAAGCTAGTTTATTCACACACCCATGATGGATTTCGTAAATCCATCATTTATTATATGGATATGGAGCTATGGCACGCGCTAAATCACAGTATCGAGGGACGAGATCTTTTTCTCGATTCTCAGGATTACGCGCGTTTTGTCCATAATCTGTATGAATTCAACGACACGGCTCCCGCTGGTAATGCGTATCGCCTTTTTGATGTTTCCGATGTGATGGATATCGTAAATCCATCATTCAAAAAGAAAAAGACGCGAGAAATGCTTGTGGATATACACGGATGGGTACTAATGAAAGACCACTATCACCTTCTATTATCGGAGCGCATCGAAAACGGCATCAGTTTGTTTCTTCGTAAGTTGAATGTCGGGTATGCAAACTACGTGAACCAACGATATGAGCGAAAAGGAACTCTTTATCGGGGACGTACAAAAAAAATTCTTATCGAACGTGAGGCGCATTTTCTGTATATACTTCATTATCTTCACCTCAATCCCCTTGATTATCTCTCTGGTGCGGAGAAATGGCGTTTGCGAAGTAAGAGTGGAATCCTTAATGTTGATGAAGCATTAGAATATCTGGATTCGTACCGATGGAGCAGTTATCTCGATTATGTCGGCGAAAAGAACTTCCCTTCCATTCTTACTACTTCACTTTTTAAAGATTCTCTTGGTGATTATCGCGATTCATTGAACAACTATCTTAGTGATGCCGAACATGACAGCAATATGACGAAACTGGTTTTGGAATGATGGATTTACGAAATCCATCATTGGTCGAACCACAAAGAAACCTGGAAACAGAAACACCCTCGCGGGTGTTTTCTGTTTCCAGGCCGGAACGCTATTTGCGTACCTTCTTTTTCGCGCGCTTTACCGTCGCTTTCGCGCGAGAAGCGCTTTTACGAACCGTCCGTTTGGTTTCGCGCTGAATCATGTCCCAGTTCGCTTTGAGCTCGTTCGCGGCGCGCTTCACGTCCTCGGCCTTTATTGAACGGGCTCCCTGATACGTCTTCGCGACGCGGTCCACGACCGCCGCGAACGCTTTCGGGCTCGCGTTCTCGAGGCGCTTGGCTTCTTTGACGACCTCGTTCTTCATACTAGTCGCCCACTTCGCCGCGATTTTCCGATGCTTTTTCGCATTCTTGCTTCCGTAGAAATAGTAGCCTGCCGCTGCCGCGGCGCCCGCCGCGACCAGCCCGGCACCGATTTTCACCGCCATCTTCCCTGCACCCTTCTTTCCCCTCTTTGTTGTCTTTCTCATAGGTAGGTTAGTTAATGAATTACAGTATGTACGAACGCATCACGCATCCTTTGATGCCCGTTTCGCGGTTTTGCTGAAAAAGCTAAAGAGCGACTTCAACCTCCCTTTTCCGCGTCGGATATCGCCGCGCACCTCGGCGAGGTCAAGGCGGATATTGTCGCTCTCAAGCGCAACCTGCTCCGAGATGTGTTCAATATTCTTCAGCACGCGCGAGACCCGCCACCACACGATTGCCCCAAGAACGGCGAACAGCACGACCGCCGCCGTTGTTACAAAAAAGAAGATGTCCATCTTGAGGAATTCGTTCATAGCGCGTACCGTACCAGTATCGTAACACACCACACGTATTGTCCACATCCCCACTCTTGACAGGAAGAACATCTCTGAGGACGTGCTACACTAGCTAGTGAGATATTGCGGGTTGGCGGATTGTCTTTGAGATTTGAACGATTGCGATATTGTGCGTGCATGAAAAAAAGGAAAAATGGACTCCACTCAACAAACATGACCGCAACGAAATAGAAATACTTCGAGCGAAGAAATACTCGCT
>Ga0210057_1005389_pt1 | contig 16450 bp, 12 predicted proteins | sample CryGeyCG2114_010_2_FD_183968 | JGI IMG/M metagenome (GOLD analysis project Ga0210057, IMG submission 183968) | Groundwater microbial communities from aquifer - Crystal Geyser CG10_big_fil_rev_8/21/14_0.10 (SPAdes) (version 2) | ecosystem: Environmental > Aquatic > Deep subsurface > Groundwater ...
CAGTCACAGCTGGTCATCGGCTTTCCTGGTTGTTCGCACACTGATCCAGATCATTATGCGTTGAAAATTCTAGCGTCAATACTGGGTGGTAGCATGAGTTCGCGGATGTTTACAGAGATCAGAGAGAAACGGGGACTGGCCTACGCTGTCCGCACCTCATCTTCCAGTTTTTATGAAACCGGTTCGATCGAGACCATGGCTGGCGTACCACATACTAGAGTCGAAGAGACGATCAAGGCTATTCTTGCCGAGTATGAAAAAATCAAACGAGATGTGACGACAGCGGAGCTGACCAGAGCCAAGGAATACATCAGTGGTCGTTTACTGATTAATTTTGAGGACTCAACTGATCTGGCCAGTCATTATTTACTTGACGAGCTGCTGACGGATGCGATTGACACTCCAAGTGAATTGGTGGGAAAATATCAGAAAGTTTCACTTGATGATATTAGAAGAGTCGCAAAAAAATATCTTGATATGTCAAAATTGACATTATCTTATGTCGGACCGGAGCTAACGGAAGAAAAATTGAAAAAAATAATAAACAATCAGTAACCGCAAAATACGAAAACAGTACGAAACTACAAAAATTATATCTTATGCTTGGTCTGATTGCTTTCGTAGTTTAGTATAAATTTCGTATTTAGCAGTTGAGAAGGAGATTTATGACTGACAAGAAATTTGCCCCAGGGATTGAGCGAACATTTGCCATGGTCAAGCCAGACGGTGTCCAGCGTGGCCTGATTGGAGAGATTATAGCTCGCCTAGAAAAGCGTGGTCTCAAGGTCGTCGCTCTGAAGATGGTCAAGCCATCGATCGAACACATCGACGAGCATTACCCCAAGGATGATAAATGGATTGCACGACTCGGCAATAAGGGTTTCACTGTTTTTGACGAGCAAGGCATTAGTCGCAAAGAAGCGATGGGCACAGAGGATGAATTTGAGGCCGGCAAGCAAGTTCGTGGCTGGCTAGTTGATTATTTGGTTTCAGCTCCAGTCGTGCCAATGGTGATCGAAGGAGTTCAGGCGATAGAGATGGTTCGTAAAATTGTTGGTTCTACCTTGCCGTCCAAGGCAGATATTGGTACAATCAGAGGAGATTTTTCGACCGATTCACCGCTTGCTGCCAATCTGACCAAACGTCCGATCCGAAACTTAGTTCACTGTTCTGAGACTCAGGAAGAAGCCGAGCACGAGATTGCACATTGGTTTTCTGCAGATGAAGTCTATGAGTTCGAACGCTCTGATCATGCGGCAATGTTTTAAAATAGTGACAGGGTGACTAAGGGACAGAGGGACGGAGAAAAAACAATAGCTCTCTACCACTCCGATACTTTGTCTCTCGGCCACTAAAAAAATGATTTATTTTCTTCCTTTCCTCTTTGCATTTATTCTCTCGGTATTTTTTACCGGTCTGCTTTGGCGCTCGGGACTGAAACTTGGACTTTTGTCATCTCCGAGAGAGCGTGATGTGCACAAAAAACCAATTCCACGACTAGGCGGTCTCGGAATATTTGCTAGTTTTTTGATTATATCGCTCCTTGTCTTTCTGGTCACAAATTCAAACTTGCGCTTTAGTCATACTCTGATTTTTGGCTTTGACAGTCATCTCTGGGGTATCTGGCTTGGTGGTCTAGTCATTACTCTGGCCATGTTTGTGGATGACGTCGTCGGTCTGTCGACTTGGAAAAAACTAGCCATTCAGATTATCGTCACCATTCTCATCATTGCTTGCGGCATTGGGATAGAGTCTCTGTCAAATCCATTTGGTCCAACCATCAACCTAAACTCAGTTTATATCACCCTCATTAATACAGGCGGTTTTCACTTTTCCTTTTCACTCTGGTCTGATTTGCTGACCCTAGTCTGGCTGGTCGGGATGATGAACGTGATGAATTTTGTCGACGGCGTCGATGGTCTGGCAGGTGGTCAAGCAGCTATTGCCGCTTTCACTATTTTCTTATTATCAATTTCAGTCGCAGTCAATCAGCCGGCAACGGCCATGGTGGCTATAATTCTTTGCGGAGCGGCACTTGGCTTTCTGGTCTGGAATTTCCCTCCGGCCAAGATCTTTATGGGTGACTCCGGCAGTATGTTCATCGGTTTTATACTTGGTGTGTTAGCCCTTATCTCCGGAGGCAAATTAGCCACAATATTACTCGTTCTCGGTTTTCCGATTGTTGACGGACTGATCGTCGTCGCCAGTCGCCTTGCACGGGGGAAGAACCCTTTCACTACACCAGACAAGACACACATGCACCATCGTTTTCTCAACGCCGGCTTTAGTCCGCGACAGGCTGTCCTGTCTCTCTATGTTATTTCTGCCTTGTTTGGCTGGATCGCCCTTTCATCTTCGACGAGAGGCAAGGCGATCGGTTTCTTGGTTTTAATTCTTTTGGTCCTACTGATCATGGCGTGGCTGAAATTGTTCGAGCGGAAAAGAAAATTATAAATTTCTAATTATTCTAATTGTCTCCTCCCCTTAGTAAGGGGAGGTTGGGGTGGGGTATGGATTTATTTTTACGATTAATCATACCCCATCTAACTTCCCCTGTCTCAGGGGAAGAACCGTTAGTGCAATTAGGTCAATTAGGAATTAGGTCAATTTTTTTGTTATAATTAGTCTATGCAAACAGAACATACATTCAACGGTCAGCGATCGGGCGAAAAGGTCCTGGAAGTTGTCGCCAGCCATCCTTATGTACTTTATCCGTCAGCTTTGCGATCGGCTGTCGTAGTTGCTCTCGCCATCGGCCTGATTATGTTTTTCCCAAGCTGGACTATTTTTGCTTCGGTCGTCATTGTAGTTGCCTTGATTTACCTTTTTAGATCAATTTATTGTTTCAAGGAATCTGTACTGATCATCACTGACCAGCGTCTCTTTGTCGTCGCTCAAAAAGGTTTTTTCCGTCGCAAAATCACCGAGATTGATCTATACAAAATTCTCGATATGACCTCGGAGACCCAGGGTTTTGCCAAGACACTGCTCAAATATGGAGATCTTCTCGTCCGGACTGCCGGCGCACGCGAAGACTCTGCCCTGACAATTACCAACATTCCCGATCCGTATTCGGTCGAGCAGAGAATCGCCAATTTGGAAGGAATGAAGCTCAACTCTCGTTGAGAATTTCTAAATCAGTTCCAGATCCTTCGGCTACGCCTTTAATTTTGACCCAAAGGGTCCCCTTCGGGGCTCAGGATGACAGGAGAACTGTCAATTTCTAATTTCTAACCCGCCTGCAGAAGCTATCGCTTCAGCGATTGCGGGCAGGATAAATTCCAAATCCCAAAATCCAAATTACAAATTACAAAAACTGGTAAGTCTGCCCATTGACAATAATTCACGTTGTGTATACAATGTAAATATGAAAACAGTTATCAATATCAAAACAGACAAGGAAACCAAGGAAAAGGCGCAGAAGTTAGCTGCTGATCTTGGTGTTAATTTGAGTGTGTTAGTTAATGCGTGCTTACGTCAGGCCATTCAAAAAAGGGTAATTACTATTGCTGCAGACGAAACTCCAAGCCCTTGGCTCGAGAAAGTTCTTGAAAAAGCAGAGGAAGATATTGCAGCCGGCAAGAATTTGTCGCCGGTTTTGAAAACATCGGAAGAAATTGAAGAATGGCTAAATAAACCGGAAAATGAACGTTGTTACTCTTAAAAGTTTCGATAAGGCGTTAGACCGCTTAAACGCCAAAATCAAAAAAACCGCCATAAAACGTCTGATGATTTTTAGTGAAGATCCTTATCAAATAAGACTTAATAATCATTCGCTTAGTGGCAAGTGGTCGGGGCGTAGAAGTATCAATGTATCTGGAGATTTTCGGGCAATCTATCAAGAAGTGAGCGAGGATGAAGCCGTGTTTGTCGCTATCGGAACGCACAGCCAACTATATCGGTGAGTCATGAAGCTGATTCGACGATATTGTCTTTCCCGAGTAAATCTTTCAATTTGTGTTTGAGGACCGGATCGAGATTGACCCGGTTTTTTGTTTTCAGTTTTTTAGTTGAACCGTCAGCATTAGAAAGTTGCAGGGTGACAGATGATTCACCGGGATGGGCGGATAATAGTTCTTTGAGTTCAAGTAGATCGGATTTCACAAATTCAGCTGGGATTACTAAAACAAGTTCCTTCTGTTTAGTCTGGTAATCTGAAATGGACGGTGTAATAGTGGCAGAACCATTGCTCGATTGTTTCATTGTTTCATTGCTGGATTGTCTAGAATGTCCATTTCCGTTCGAGAAGCCATTACCATTTGAGTAACTGTTTCCGCCGTTACTGTTTTTTGACCAATTTTTTTTCTTGTCACGCGACTCGAATTTGGGGATTGAATTGTCGTCTTTGAGTTCGTAAATATTTTCGGCCAAAACCTTGAGAGCCCCGTCCTTGAAACTGACAAAACCATCGACGACGACAGCTTTATCGTTGATAATCAATTCGGTGACGGACTCGAGAATTTTCGGGAAAACAAGAAATTCACCGTTGCCGGTCAGGTCTTCAATCTTGGCAAATTTCATCGTCTGATTACTTCTGGTAGTGATTTTCTGAACTGAGGTAATGACGCCGCAAACTCGGACGAATTTGTTGTCACTTTCTGGTGTGATCGCATTTAATTTATGCGTACAATTCTGTTCGACCAGATGCTTGATTTCGGCCAGTGGATGCTCGGAGATGTACATACCGAGCAGTTCACGTTCCCAGCTCAGGATTTGTTTCTTGGTGGCAGGTGGTGCAGAATCAAGATCCAGGACAGCCTCAGTCAGACCGCCGTCATCACCAAAAAGCGAATCTTGATTGTTGTTTTTTATCTTCTGCAAATTGGAGGCGAAAAGCAAAATTTTCTCCATATTGAAGAGGAAGGAATTGCGCTCGCCAAACTCATCGAGAGCACCGGCCATGACGAGTGATTCAAGCGACTTCTTGTTGATGACCTTACCGGAAAGTCGAACGAGCAAATCTTTCAGATCTTTGTACACGCCGTTTTTGCGCTCCTCGACGATCTCTTCGGCCACAGCGGTACCGACATTTTTGATCGCGGACAGGCCGAAGCGGACATTGCCGGTGTCTTTGACAACGCCGAAGTCGACAAATGATTCGTTGATATTTGGCGCTAAAACTTCGATACCCATGCGCTTGCACTCATCGATCTCCATCGCCAACTTATCGAGATCATCCTTGTTCGAAGTCATCAGGGCTGACATATATTCGGGCGGATAATTGGCCTTGAGATAGGCAGTTTGATAAGCGACAAGCCCGTAGCTAGCAGCGTGAGCCTTGTTGAAACCGTAGCCAGCAAAAGTCTCGATCTGGTTCCAGAGATCTTCAGCGACCGCCTTCTTCATCCCGCGCTCGACGATTTGTGTAAAAAACTTCTCTTTCTGGGCCGCCATTTCTTTGACGATTTTTTTGCCAATCGCCTTGCGAAATTTATCAACCTCCGCCCAGTCGTAGCCGGCCAACTCGATGGCGATCATCAGGACGTCGTCCTGATAGACGATCAAGCCGAGTGATTTATCGAGAAACTTTTCCATTCGCGGATCAGCATAGGTAATTCTCTTAGGGTTTTTCTTACGGGCGATGTACTCGGGGATAAAGGCCATCGGACCGGGACGATAGAGAGCAACCATTGCCATGATATCGTTGATTGTCGTCGGTTGCAGGTCTTTGATGTGTTTACGCATTCCCTCCGACTCCAACTGAAAAACACCGATTGTTTCGCCCCTGGATAGCAATTTAAAGGCTTTTTTATTATCAAGTGGTATCTCGTCCAGGACGACATCAATACTCCGGGTTTTGCGGACAATTCGAATGACGTTTTGGATAATCGAAAGGTTGGCCAGACCGAGAAAGTCCATCTTGATCAGGCCGACGCCGTCCTCGCCGACAGCATGCATTTCGTATTGAGTGATCAGCCTCTCGCCTTTGGCATCCATCATCACCGGAGTGAATTTGGTAATGTCATCAGGCGAGATAACGACACCGGCGGCGTGGACGGAGGCGTGGCGGACGACGCCCTCAAGCTTCTTAGCGATATCGAGGCAACGCTTGACGTTGGCGTCAGAATCATAGAGTGATTTGAGTTCAGGGACAGTTTCCATCGCTTTTTTCAAATCACACTTTATCGGTGGGATCAATTTGGCGATGGTATCGACTTCGCCATAGGTCATGCCAAGGACTCGGCCGACATCGCGAACTGCCATTCTGGCCGCCATCGTTCCGAAGGTGATAATCTGGGCGACACGGTCGCTACCATATTTCTCAGAAACAAAATGAATGATAGAATCACGGCCAGCGTCAGCAATGTCGCAATCAATGTCGGGTGCGGACGGACGAAATGGATTGAGAAAACGTTCGAACGGTAGATTATAATCGAGGGGATTGAGCTGTTTGGCCGTAATGCCAAGCGCGTAGGAGACGAGACAGCCGGCGGCCGAGCCCCTGACGTTGGTCGGGATACCTTTTTCCTTGGCCCACTGAAAGAAATCCTGGACGATCAGAAAGTAGCCGAGATAACCTTTGTCCTTGATAACCTTGAATTCATAATCGATGCGTGCTTGGATTTCTGGCGTGACGTTTTTGATTCGATCCGGCAGTCGCTCTTCAATTAACTTTCGTGTATAAGTTTCGTAGGTCTCACCCTCTGGTACGGGAAAATCAGGGAATTTAAATTTGCCCAGCTCAATCTCGACATTACATTTCTCGGCGATTTCGACGGTATTTGTCATAACCTCCGGATGATCTTTGAAAGCAGTAAACATTTGTTCTCGAGTCAGGATCGAATAATCGTCGCCAATCATCGTCATGCGATCAGTGTCGGCAACTTGCTTGCCGGTCTGGAGGCAGATCAGGGCATCTTGGGCGATATCGTCACCGGAATCGACGTAGTGCGGATCGTTGGTGGCGATGACTTTGAGTCCGTATTCCTCAGCTAATTTATAAATTAATTCATTGGCCTTGACCTGCTCCTCGACAGTGTTGGGATGGTGTTGAACTTCGAGATAAAAATCTTCCTTCGGAAAAATCTCCAGATATTCCTCGAGTGCCTTTTTACCTTCCTCGTAGCTCTCTAGACCTTTGCGTGGGATCTCGCCCTGGATGCAAGCGCTAGAAGCAATCACGCCAGCGGAATATTTTTTTAAGACAGTCTTGTCGATTCTCGGCTTGTAATAATAGCCTTCAAGGTGAGCGATCGAAGTTAACTTCATTAAATTTTGATAGCCCTCATAATTCTTAGCCAGCAAGATCAGGTGGTAGCCACGATTGTCAATTCGTGGCTGTTTGTCCTTGAGTGTTCGCGGGGCGACATAAGCCTCGACACCCAGAATAGGCTTGATGCCGTTTTTGACACATTCCTCGTAAAATTCGACCGCACCGTGCATGACGCCGTGGTCTGTTAGAGCGACGGCGGTCTGACCATCACCTTTTATTTTTTTGACAATATCAGGAATCTTGCTCATTCCGTCGAGCATAGAAAAATGGGAGTGGACGTGAAGATGGACAAACTCAGGAAATTTCATTTCCATAATTTCTAAATCCTAATTTCTAATTTCTAATCAAATCCTAATGACCTAATTTCTAAACGTTTATAAATTTATCAGTATATGTTTTTGGTATTTGGTTTATGGTTTTTGATTTTGCGTTTTGTCGTGACAAAACATTGATTTTGTGTTAGTGTAAACAAACAAATGGATGCACCACAAACCAAAAAATACGCATTTATCTTGGGTCGTGAAAGAGATCTTTGTTTTGCCGAGCTTAAATCGGTTTTAGAGCGTTTTGGTTTTTGTTCGTCTGAAGACGAAAGTAATTTCATTTTATCTGACAATGTCGCGATCATCAATCTTGACAAAGACCCCGCGAAGTTAATTGATATTTTTGGGGGGGTGACAAAGATTTATGAAGTTTTTGAGACTGGAACTGTCATTCCCGCGCAGGTCTTCGATTGCACTCAGACCATGAGCGACAGTCGAATGGCGGGAATCCAGAACACCAGGGGAATGGATCCCCGGGTCAAGCCCGAGGATGACAACTATTTTAGGCGCAAAATTAAAGACTTAATACTGGAACGATCTGGTAAAATCACCGGCAAATTCAATTTTGGTTTTTCTGCCTACGGTCGGCATCGAGCGGCGCAATTAAATCCGCTCGGACTGAATATTAAAAAAGAATTGAAAAATCAACTTTCACTCCGTTTCATCGCGCTGAAAGACAAAGAACTCTCGACCATAGTGTCGTCAAAAAATAAATTAGCGACCGAAGGACTGGAGGTCGGTTTTTTCAATGATTTCGTCGGAAAACTAATTGCTGTGACCGATCCGGAAGCTTGGAGTGAGCGTGATTATGGCAAACCGAGGGGTGACAAGTTTTCCGGGATGCTGCCACCAAAGCTTGCCCGCGCGATGATTAATATTGCGCTCGGAGCAATAACCAATAACCAAGAAACAAACATCAAAAAAAATCAAAATTTCAATACCCAAAATTCAAAAAAATTAGAAATTAGAAATTTGGATTTAGAAATTCCACAAGCCGTGCTCGTGGCAGATCCCTTCTGTGGCTCCGGTAATATTTTACTTGAAGCACTGATGCTTGGGCTTGATGTGATCGGGAGTGATATTTCAAAAAAGGCAGTGGCGGATTCAAGGGAAAATATTAAGTGGCTACTGCGTTCTGTCATTCCCGCAGAGGCGGGAATCCAGGCGCGCAGAGGATTGGATCCCCGGGTCAAGCCCGAGGATGACAGCTATTTTATTAAAATATTCCAGGCAGATGCCACAAGTTCTGACTTAATTAGAAATTTGGAATTAGAAATTAGAAATTACGACGACGTGGTCGTCGTTTGTGAGCCTTATCTTGGTGAGCCGAAGAAATATGTACCGAGTATGAACGCGGCTAGAGGTGAATATAGCAAAATTAAAGAGCTGTATCTTGGATTTCTCAAAAATATGGCTCGATTGTCCGATTGTCCGATTGTTGACGGTGATAGCAATAGAACAATGGAACAATTGAACAATAGTGTAGTTCTGTGCCTCGTCTTCCCTCTAGTCGAGACCACTGACGGCGGGCGATATAGCTTGTATCGCGAAACTGTTGACGAAATCAAAAAAATTGGTTATACTGCTCTTCAGTCACCTCTTGTTTACGGGAGAGACTATCAAGTCGTAAAACGGGAAATTGTTTTACTTCAATTGTAAATTTTTAATTCTTAATTTTTATTCAATTTTAATTTGTTTAATTTTTAAACATTAGGATTTGATTAGAAATTAGAAATTAGAAATTAGAAATTCCCCCGAAAAGGGTTGTTATGGCTCATAAAAAAGCTGCCGGTAGTACTAGACTGGGTCGTGATTCTGTCGCCAAGAGACTTGGCGTCAAGATTTTTGGTGACCAAAAAGCTATTGCTGGTAACATAATTATTCGACAGCACGGTACCAAGTTTCATCCCGGCAAAAACGTCGGCATGGGTGATGATTTCACGCTGTACGCCCTGAAGACAGGTATGGTCAAATTTCAAGAGAAGAAAGTGACGGCCTTTACCGGCAATAAAGACAAGAGAACATTTATTCATGTAGATGAAGAGGCAGTAAGCAGTAAGCAGTAAGTGGTAAGTGGTAAGAAACAAATAGTAAGAAATTTAATATTCGATTGGCTTATAGCTTATAGCTTACAGCTTAATCGCTGAGAATTATGGAATCAATTCTAACAAAATATGCTAAGAAAAATATTCCCGAGCTGCGAAGCGGCGATACCGTCAAAGTATCTGTCAAGGTTCGTGAAGGTGCGAAGGAAAGAGTTCAGGCCTTCGAGGGTCTGGTGATTGCTGTCCAGCATGGAAAAGGTCTCGACGGCTCATTTACTGTTCGCAAGGAATCTTTTGGCATCGGTGTCGAAAGAGTTTTTCCGCTTCACAGTCCGAGAATTGTCAAGGTTGAGAGAATCAAACAGTCAAAAGTTCGCCAGAGCAAACTTTACTATATGCGTGAATTGTCAGGCAAAAATGCTCGCCTGAAGGATCTAAACCGAGATAATGTCGTCTGGGAAGAGAAGGGTGCCGAGGAAGAGCTAGCCAAGATTGATGCAGAAAAAGCAGCCATCGCCGAGGCTGAGGCGGCCAAGAAAGCAGCCGAGGAAGCGGAAAACGAAGCCAAGGTCGCCGCACTGGCTGGTGATCGTGTCGTCGAAGACGAGAAGGGTAAATAGTTTAGAGTTTGTAAAGTAAAAAGTTAATCAAGTTAGAAAGTTTATAAAGTTCATAAAGTAGGAAAATAAAAAGTTCATAAAGTTTGTAAAGTTTGTAAAATGCCCATCGAAAGATGAGGCATTTTTTGTTGCATCTCACGCTAAAGCGTGGGCTACATTATCTCACCGCCGTGCCGTCCGTAGCCTGTCAGGGCGAAGGGTGGTAGCCCACGCTTTCTTGTCGGTCGTAGCCTTGGGCGAAGGCTGAAGCGTGTCCTAAATCAAACTAAAGCTTGAGCTACGCATCTTTGTAGATCACACTTTAGGGTGAGGATCCAAACTAAAGTTTGAACTACGTTTATTTTGTAGCCCACGCTTTAGCGTGTCCGAGTGTAAGTCTAAAATTTCAAGTAATTGCTCATTGTCATCCCGCACTGTATGCTTGAGATGCGGGATCTTGTATTAAAAGAAGAAAAAGATCCCTGTCTTCGACTCTGAGGTCTAGCGACCTCGTCGCTCAGACTCGAATGAGCTCTCCAGCCTCAGGCAGGGATGACAAATATAGGGTGGGTGATCAGTTACTGCGCCAAGTATTTACTTTGTTTATAAAATATGGTTTAATATAAACGCTCAAAAGGTGAGCGGGAGAACTCGAGTGAGAAAAGGTTACACCCCCAAGGAGGTCCATGACCTGATGCAACCGTTGGGGACGGGTTGTGGTAGCAACAGGTCTGGGCACGGGATGTTCGACCTGTTCATCGAGGACTACACCGATGAGGCGGACATCATCGAGCCGCTCGGTCACGAGAAGAAGGGGAGCGGTTTGCACCGAGGAAGCAACCCGGCGCATCGGACTAGCAGGAAGAGGCAGTGAACTTCCCGAGTCCACGTTCCGGTCCGCCTCGCAGATTTCTGCGAGGCGGACGGACCACAAATCATTTTTTTTAAACAAGAACACTTCATCGATAGAAGTGTTTTTTGATTTATAATCGTTTTGGCGATAGAATTAAGCTGTTAATATTAAGTTTTCAAAAAATGTTTGAATCATCAGGAGAAAAATATAGCCTTCGGGAAAATTATCCGCCTAGTGAAGGTAGCGAAGGTGGCGATTTTGGCGATGGAAATAGTCTTTCTCCAGAACCAGATGGACAATCGGAATTTCAAAAGTATGTAGCAGAAGAAGCCGAGGTAGAGAAAAGACTAAAAAATCCGCGAGGCACTTACTTTCGAAATCGTGAAAAATTTAAACAAACTTTTTCAAAATACGGAGACAGAATTGAAGATGCTGTGGCAGATTTAATTTGGGAAGGACATAGCCTTGACTGGGTCAATATGTTTCGGGAAACAGTCTATGACCCTGATGACCCAAGTGCCGGACCAGATGACAATGCTGGCTCTGACTTAAATTACTTATACTCCAAGGACAATTTAAATGGTAACGGGAGTGCGGAACAGTATGACCACCTCCCAGATGAAGAAAAAATATCTTTGATGAAGGATATTATTAGAGAATTATTCGGACATATTCTGGATTATCGTCACAAGCTCTCAAATTCAGACCAAACTTTGGCTAGTAGTTTTCGGACTAGAAATTATTATAAATCTGATTACTCGGCTGAAAACGCTAAGAGGCAATTAAATAATTTTCCAGATCATTCAACAGCGAGAAATACTGAAGATTATGATACTGAAAGAGCTGAAATTGGCACCTACGAGTTTGTAATCAAACAGGCAATAACAGAGCTTGGCAAAATTGATTCAAGTCAAGAGCTGGTGGATTTTTTACTTAATTTCTGGGATGAAAGCAAAGATCCATATTTCGGGCCGGTAATTGCTACCGCTATCAGCAGAAATAATGCTGAAGTTGGCGTAGCTAGAATACTGGATGACCTGAAAAATGCTGAGGACGAAGATCAAAACCGTCTTCTTTCGCTTCTTTACAGACTCGAGCTTGGGCAAGTCGGTATATCAGCCGAGGGGGTCAATTATCTCGGTCGCCGTTTTGATGTTGGACTTTATGATGGTTTTGTCAGCCGGCTGACGGCTGACGGTAAGGTTGGTGTCTTTGATGAACTCAAGAGGCTGATCGGACTATTTCAGCTGGAGTCAGAAGATTTCACGGCTCAAAACGAGGGAGCAATCAAAAAAAACCTTGAAACAATCACCCTTGAGATGCTTTTTACACCGAGACCAGATGAGACTGAAGCGGACAGAGAACAAAAGCTCAAATTGCTTGAAGATTTTAAAACAAAATATTTCGAAACATATATAGAGCAGTTTGGGCGCGCGGAGGAACAGTCTGGTTTTCGTTTCAACAATCTTTCATTACCAGAGCAGGGATTTGTTTTGCTTCATCTAAGTAAATACGACAAGGAGTCACCGGAGCATCAGAAGTTTTTCAAATTCATTGCCAAGTTTGGCGAGGATGGTTTTCGGGCATTTCGGTCACTGGAATTTGATGCGGAATCGGGGGAAAAAATCCTTGAGCTTGGCTCGACCATACCCACACACGAGCTGAAAGAACGTTTTAGTAAATACGCCGAAGTTTATCAAACTGCGGAAAAAGTTGCTGAATGGGTAAAAAACGTCCTGCGTGTCGATATGGAAAATCCGACTGCCAAGGACTTACTCGAGGTAAATATTATTCGAGAACAGATTTTGCGCGAGGCACAGGCGGCGCTGGTTTATCCGGTAGCTGAGCATAATCAGCCCGATGCTTTTGATAACTATGGTCAGCCGATTGTTGATCAGGCACTGTCCAGCGCTGAGTGGCTGCACTATATGAACCACGAACTGAAAATGGTTGTCGATATGGAACCGACAATAGAAAATTTTGCTCAGGCTCAATTTATTCTCAGTCGATATTTGATGGATACTGCCGAGACTGGAGATAGGCTTTCTGTCTCCGAACAGGTTATTTCTGACGGCTTGACCAGGCTTTATAACAATAAAGAATTTTCACTACGTGATTATGAGGGCAAAACAAGTGATACAACTCAGAGCCTTGTAGCGCTTCTAAAAGGCATTGGAGAAATGCCATCGCAGGAAACTACAGGTGATCCGTCTGAGCTACTAATCTATGATATTGGTGCCGGAGATGGTCGCATCGCTATACCGCTTGCCTTGTCTGGCTGTCGGGTCGTTGGCATAGATATTTCACAGCGGATGATCGATGATTCTAAGACAAGACCAGGGGAGATTATCGATGCTATCCGTAGCAAACGCCCGGATCATTTAGTCGACTCAACTCAAAACGCCTTTAGTGCTTGTGGTCTCGAAATAACAGATGACAAACTCGACACTCTTCCAGATCAAATTGACATTCATCAAGGTAATTTTTCTCATTTTGGTCCAGATGAGTTTATACAAAATTTTGGTGAGAGACAGCCTGATGTCGTCGTTATTATGTGGCACACGCTTGGTTTCGCTCGTGGTGTCGAAGGGATGGAGGTAGTTTTGAAAAACGCTTATCGTATTTTACGTCCCGGTGGCAGAATTTTTATCGAGATGCCTGATCGTAATTTTGGTGGGTATGCGCGGGCTATTCGGGAGTTTCACGATGCAAATCCGACTGAACCGCTTGGTGCTCTGCGCGATGCACCATCAACAAGTTCTGAGAGTCCTACGGAGCAGGATGAAGATCGAGCGACATGGCGTTATTTTCCGAAAAACAGTGAGATCATCGAGACACTAAAAGGAGTTGGTTTTGATCCTCACATCGCTTTTCCTGATAGTTATTTTGTACTTGCAGGAGGGGACTCTGATCGAAGACCACTGATAAAGGAAAACCTTTTTGTTGCCGAGAAACCGTTTGACAAAGGAAGGCAAGAAAAAATGATCCGCTATATGCAATCATTGTCTTACAATAGAACTGACCATAATAAAAATGAAATAGAGAAAATTAGGGACGAGATTGATCGGGCGGCTTAGGCCTTACTGCACCCTCCCAGGCCAACTTGAACAGACCCCGCATGCTCTCAGCAATGTTTATATTATCGATGATGACTCCGACCATGGCGTCGTCCTTGTTGTAGTTCGCAAAAGTTACTTTGTTGCCATAGATTTGAATTTCCAATTTAGCGGGAAATAGTTTTTTGCTGATAACCCGAGTTTCTCGGAGCTCTTCGACATCGTGGGAGAGATAGTCGGTGCTATTGGCGTCTTCATCAGTTGCGACAATAACGTGAGCGGGAATACCGGCTTTGACCCGACGGTGGACGTAATGATCACGAAGCCAGCGCCAGATCTTCGGATCAGATTCAGCCGCTTCGAGAAAAGAATTAATCGGCTTGGCGACCTTGAGAGTGTCTTCGTATAACTCCTTGATTCCATCGTAGCCTTCAAGAACCCTGACAATCGGTCGCTCTGTCGTCATCTTGAACATTTCGGAGAGCCCTGGCAGTACGGTGTCGATCAACGAATCAGCTTCACGGTATTTCTGTTCTTGTTCGACAATGTACTCCTTAAGCTTATGTGGATCCATCGGCCGGAATTGAATTTTTTTATTTTTGATTGTTTGCTCGATGATGCCCTTGTCGCGGAGGGAATAGAGAATGTTGTAGAGATCGCCCCGCTTGTAGGGGATTTCTTTGGTCAATTCGTTGACTCCGGCTTGGCCATTTTTCAACAGCGTTTCATAGACGGCGGCCTCCTTTTCGGTCAGGCCGGTTCTTTTCAGTACATCACTGTAATGACTCGTTGTCGCCGTGTCAGTTGTTTCAATTTTGTCCATACTCAGATGATATGCGTAACCCATTGGTTTGTCAATAATATTTGACACAATGACAATTAGTATAATTTATTATATAATAACTTATTCAATATAGGAGCCAATAAACAATCAAAAATGTGCCGATAATTCTGCAAATTTGTACTTAATAATTGAGTCAGTCATCCTTGACAAATGCACGAAGCTGTTATATAATAGCGTTGTCACATTGAGACAGGCGTACAGCGCAGGAGTGCTAGGCCGCTACTCAAGACGGACAGAACCTTGACAATCAAATAGCGAGTTAGAAGGAGAATATAGCTGGTAAGCTGATTCACACCCTAATTCACGCCAGCCGAAATAACGGCTGGAATCCCAGTATTGAGAACCTGTATAGAGCATAGGCATATCGGACATCCGGCAGCGCCAATAAGGCAGTTGCATTATAATAATCGATATATTCCCTAAATACTCTATACTAACCCCTTAATACTAATTATGAGTAATAGATTTATCCTTGACACAGGAGTTTAGAGATAAGTTTGTTCAGCCGCAAGAGCATAGGCGTATAACGTATTACGTATAACGTATTACGTATTATGCGGAGGGCGGCAGATATCTTGAACTCGATTACTCTTTTTCCGGCGTTTTGTCTCTAGGAGGGGCACACGCCAGAATACCAGCCCAAGCTCACCTTTGGTGTGTTTTGGCTTACCCGTAATTATCTTGTCATTCCGATCCCGAGCAAAGTGGAAGGGAGGAATCTTGATAATTACAAAACGGCGTGAATAACGCCGTACAAGTATAAAGGGTCGAGTATTTAGTATAAGGGGGTCGAACCCTAAATACTTTATACTATCCCCTAAATACTATCTATCTGGTCATCCGCTGAAGCAAAAGAAAAATGACTAGCCAATGAACCCGTTGAATCTTTCTGTCTATACATTATTAAGGCAAAAGCAACGAGCGGCCAAGCCATTTGCCCAACAATCCAGTATAAAGGGATAAGTATTTGGTATAAAGGGTGCTAAACCCTAAATACTCAATACTATCCCCTAAATACTAACCCGAGGGGTATAGCGTTGATCGGAGTTCCCTTGTTCTGTCATTCCCGCGAAGGCGGGAATCCAGGCAAGAAAAATCACACAGTGCAGTTACACCGTTCATCATTATTATTGTCATCCTGAGCGAAGCCCCGAAAACTATCGGGGCGGAGCCGAAGGATCTTTAATTTTGTTGAGCGGCAAACTGCACTACGTGCAGAGCAATCGTTTGCTGGTCGTCCAACGAAGTTTATCTAGCCGAAGCGCATAGCGCCTAAGCTGGAAAACCGGACATCAGCCCGCCGGAAGGCGGAGAGGAATTGAAAATGGGTACCGAAAACATGCTGAACTGGGCGCAAGCCCAGAGTCGAGCGGACGGCTGCGAGCCGTCCCACTATCGGGACATTGAGAATCCGCCGGAGCCCATTTATGGGCTTTTCAAGGCGGCTGCAGAAGCGTGGCGGGCCGTCCGCCACGCTGCGGGGAATGGGGCTGGGATCGCCCTGTCCCACCCCGCCG
>Ga0210057_1005390_pt1 | contig 16442 bp, 16 predicted proteins | sample CryGeyCG2114_010_2_FD_183968 | JGI IMG/M metagenome (GOLD analysis project Ga0210057, IMG submission 183968) | Groundwater microbial communities from aquifer - Crystal Geyser CG10_big_fil_rev_8/21/14_0.10 (SPAdes) (version 2) | ecosystem: Environmental > Aquatic > Deep subsurface > Groundwater ...
CGGCTCGCAAGGAATGAAGCTGTAAAATCAAACGGCTGGACGAAATCCCAAGACGCAATTTTTTCGGAAATGAGGCGGTTCGTCAAAACAAAGTTTTGTATGAAAATTTTTGAAAATATGAGGGTTCAAAAATTTTCATTTCCAATTTTTCACCAAGTATTCCGCCTGTGGCGGAATTGAGGCGATTTTTCAATCCCTCGCCGAACATTATTATTAACCCACGCCAAAATACTATGAACACAATACAACAACCAATAAAATATTTTCTCTATATTCGCAAAAGCACTGATGAGGAAGATCGCCAAGTTTTAAGTTTGGAAGCGCAATTACACGAGGCGAAAGAATTTGCCGAACGCGAATGTTTGGAAATAGTAGAAAGTTTTGTCGAGAAAAGGACAGCGAAAATTCCGGGGCGAGAATTTTTCAACGCCATGCTCAACAAAATTGAGAGCGGTCTTCCTCACTCAATCGGTATTTTGGCGTGGGCTCCGGACAGATTGTCCAGAAATTCTGTTGACGGTGGGCGGCTCATTTACTTGCTCGATACTGGGAAATTGGCGGGGTTAAAATTTCCCACTTTTGCATTTGAAAATACGCCAAGTGGCAAATTTTTCCTTTCGATCGCTTTGTCTAACGCCAAGTATTATGTGGACAATCTGTCCGAAAATGTTCGGCGAGGAAACAAAGCCAAACTGCGGCGAGGCGAATGGCCCGGACAAAAACCCTTGGGATATGTGTACGACCACCGGCTACGAAACATTGTGCCGGAACCAAAAGAAGCCAAGATCGTGAAAAAGGTTTTTGAGGAATTTTCAACCGGCAAACACGGATTGACTTCAATCTCCCATCGCCTCGTCGAGTTTGGCGTCAGAAGCTCAAACGGCAAACCGCGTTCCAATTCTTCAATCTACAATCTTTTAACAAACGAACTGTATATCGGCATTATGCGCTGGAAGGATGAGCCGTTTGAGGGCTCATACCGGCCGCTCATCACAAAGCAATTGTTTGCGAAAGTGCAGGAAGTTTTGAAAGAGAGAGGTAAGTCGCGCAAGACAAGACAGAAACACGATTTTCCATTTGTCGGATTGTTTCGTTGTGTGTGCGGCGCAATGTTTACGGCTCAATACGCAAAAGGCAATGGCGGCTTATATCGCTATTACAGATGTACAAGAAAACAAGGCCATTGCGCCGCAAAATACATCCAAGAACAAGAACTTGCGCGGCAACTTTATGAAAAGTCGCAAACAATTGCTTTGCCAGTTGATTGGGCAAAAGAGATATTGGAGTATCTTGATAGCGAAGAAAAGAAACAAGCCCAATCAGTGGACGCTTTTGTCCAAGAGATAAATCAGAAAATTGTTATTGTCCAAAACAAGCTCGACAAACTGCTTGAGGGATATTTAGACAATCTTATTGACGAAGAAACTTACAAACGCAAAAAAGAGAAACTCGTCCAACAAAAAATCACCCTAAAAGGTGAAAAACATACTCTTGGACAAAAGCGGATGAGCGGCTGGATCGAACCAACCAGAAACTTCGTAAATACCTTGATTCAAGCGGGGAAAATCGCCTCGCCGAAATGTCTGCAAGAAATTTCGGACTTGGTGAGAAAAATTGGAACGAACCGCCTCATTTCCGAAAAAATTGCGTCTTGGGATTTCGTCCAGCCGTTTGATTTTATAGCTTCATTCCTTGCTCGCCGCGCCTGCGGGCGCGGCGAGCAAACCTCTCTGTCCGTTTCCAAAAATTTGCAAAATCCTGTTTGGTGGGTAGAGTAGGATTCGAACCTACGAAGGCACAAGGCCAACAGATTTACAGTCTGTCCCGTTTGACCGCTTCGGTATCTACCCTAAATAAAAATTTTCAATTTATAATTTTCAATAATCCCGCCGTACTGCGGGAAAAATTAGAAATTTCATTCAAAGTTCGTCTATCTGTTTTTTCATCTCTCCTAACTTGCCATTTTCCGGATTGATCTCTTTTAACGCCTTATAAGCGTCCAGCGCCTCCGCCTTATCTTTGTTTATTATACTGATAGAAAACATGGCGTCAAGGTACTTGGGATTTTTTGGCTCTATTTTCAGCGCTTCTTTAAGGCATTTAGCCGCTTCTTTTGGATTATTCAATTCTTCATAAACTTCGGCTAAACTAAAATGATTTTGGCCGTTGGCGCTGTTTAACTGCAAAGACTGGCGATAATATTCTTGCGCGCTGTCCAGTTCATTGTCTTTTTTAGCCACCTCAGCCAATTTTGCGTAGACTTCCGCGTCTTCTTCCGTTAACTTTAAAACGTGCTTTAAAGTTTCTTTAGCCTCAAACAGCTTCCCCATCTCCAAATAAAGCTGGCCGAGCATTTTAAAAGTGGATATGTTTTTACTGTCCAAGCTAACGGCGCGAATGTACATTTTTTCCGCCTCGCCGTAATCTTCTTTTTTCTTCGCTTCTTCGGCCGCTAAAAAAAACTCGTCGATTTCGGAAATGTTATCCTCCGTTTTGGCCGTCTCGCGCATTAAATTTTCCCGCGCCGATAAAAGTTTTTTATAATATTCCTTGAACCATTCCCCGATTTTGATAAAAATCGGCCGCGTTATTTTCCTCAACCACAAGAAAGAACGCCCGAAACTGCGCTTTAAGCGGTTAGCGACCAGGCGCTGTTTAACCATTCTTTCTTTTTCTTGCGGCAAATTAGCCAAGTCCAAATTGGCGACCGCCGGAAATTTTTTCTTTAGAATATAAACGATAATAATGCCGCAAATAAAAATAATAAAAATGGGAATAATGTTGTACCACATAACTAAAAATTACTAATTTCTAATATCTAATTAAATCCCAATGACTAATAATTAAACATTGGACATTTAGCCATTAGTCATTTATGCTTAAACTTTTCCGCTTGAACCGAACACTTTCATTTTTTCCTCCACGACGGCTTGAACGGCCGCCGTCGCCGGCGCTAAAATTTTCCGCAGATCAATTTCTTTTTTGTCCGCCTGCAAAGTGCGGCGCAGCGCCGTTGCCCACGCTTGGCGCATTTCAGTGTCAATATTGACGATGTGCACGCCAAGTTTAATCGCCTTTTTTATTTCACCGTGTTCAACGCCGGAAGCGCCGTGGAGCACGAGCGGCAATTTCACTTTGGCATGAATTTTTTTCAAGCGCGCCAAATCCAACTGCTCCAAACCGACAAACATGCCGTGCATGTTGCCAATGGACATCGCGAAAGTGTCCACCTTTGTTGCCTGCGCAAACTTTGCCGCCAGCGCCGGATCGGTAAAACAATCTTTTATTTCCAGTTCGCGTTTTTCTATTTTTATTAAACCTTCTTTGCCTAAAATAGTTCCGAGTTCGCCTTGCGCCCAAACATTGCGCTTATGGGCGTAAGCGACTGATTCTTTGGTTAAATTAATATTTTCATCAAACGGCAAATCGCTCCCGTCAATATGGATTGAGGAGAAACCGGCTTTGACGCACTCGGAAACGCTTAAAAAACTTTTGCCGTGGTCAAGATGCAGCGCGACCGGAATGCCGTCCGCCTGATTTTTGGCGATAGTTTGGACGATGTGGGTAATGGCTTTTAAACTCGCGTACTTAATGGCTGATTCGGACACCTGAATTATGACGGGCGAGCGCTGCGCCACGGCCGCCTGCACTATCGCCAGCGTTATTTCCAAATCCTGAGTGTTGAACGCGCCGATGGCATAGCCGCCGCGTTGCGCTCGCATAATAATTTCTTTTATATGGACAAGCATAAAAAATATTAGTCTAAAGTCCATAAAGTCAAAAGTCCTTAAAGTCATGCGGACTTTATAGACTTTATGGACTTTACAGACTTTTGACTGATTAAATTCCTTTGACAATTTTATAGAAATCCTCCGCCTTCAAACTCGCTCCCCCGACTAACAACCCGTCAATATTATCTAGTTGGGAAAAATCGGACACATTCGCGCTGTCCACGCTGCCGCCGTAAATAATTCGGAACTGTTTGTTAATAACGTCAATGCCAAATAAATCAACCAGCGCCGCGTGGATTATTTCATGCATAGTGTCGGCATCGGCGGGCTTGATGGCCTGTCCGGTGCCAATCGCCCAAATCGGTTCATAAGCAATAATCACCTGTTGTTGAGATAAAATTTGCACGCCGCCGAAAGTTTGCTGAATTTGGTCAATAATAACATAATCGCGCCGGTCCGATTCTTTTTCTTTCAGTGATTCTCCCACGCAAACTATGGGAATAATATTGCTATGATCGAGCACGGTTTTGAGTTTTAAATGCGCCATTTCGTAATTTTCCAGCAGGTACTGGCGCCGTTCGCTGTGGCCGATGATAACATATTGGCAACCAGCTTCTTCAAGCATGGTAACGGAAATTTCTCCGGTAAAAGCGCCTTGCTCTTCCCAAAAAACATTCTGCGCGCCGATTTTTACCGCGCTGGGAGCAAAAATATCCTTTGCTTCTCTAAGCGCGATGTTAGCCGGACAAACGGCGATTTCTTTGCCGCCGGTAGCGGCTTCATCGGCAAATTTTTGCGCGTACTCGCGCGCTAATTCCAAACTCTCTTTGATATTAAGTTTCATTTTCCAGTTGGCGATAATTATTTTTTGCTTCATATACCTACTAATTACAAATTATATACAAATATACTAATATTTATTTGAACTATGCTCGCTGATAGTATAAACCCAATGGGGGCAAAAGACAATACTTGAATTGCAGATTTATGATTGCAGATTTATGATTTAAATCCTAAATCTAAAATCTTAAATCTAAAATCTATTTCGGCCACACATAATTTTCATACGCCCAAGCGACCAGCGCGTCCGTATCGCTGAAGCGCGTATCCACGCTGTTGCTTCCCAACACCACGGAAATAATTTCGCGCCCGTCTTGAGAAAACTTGCCCGTAAAGCAAAAACCGGCGCTGTTTAAATAACCGGTCTTGCCGCCCAAAACTTCATAAGCGGTTTTTTCCACCAGCAGGTCGTCGGTACTTTCAATAATTCTAGTCTTGCCTTGTTTGGTTGTTAAAACATAGCGGCGCTGCGTTACCGTCCGTCTGATCTGATCTTTTAAAAAAGCCGACGCCGCGATTTTGGCGACTTCGCTCGCGGTTGATTTATTATTTGAGCTTAAGCCGATGGGATCAACAAAAACGGTGTCTTTCAGCCCCAATTCCGCCGCTTGCTCGTTCATTTTAGCCACAAACTCCGTTTCGCTGAAACCTAAGGCGTGAACCAGGGCAATCGTAGCGGTATTGTCGGAGCCGACCAGACTCGCGTTAAATAAATCTTTAACGGTAATTTTATCGCCCCAAAACAAATTAATGCGGCCGCCTTCGCGCCGGTCGTCTTCTCGCATAACGTATTCGCGCGCGAAATCCGGCTCATGCTTCAAAGCGACTAAAGCGGTAATCAATTTTGTGATGCTCGCGATTGACGATTGCTCGTTGATGTTTTTTTCCCATAAGACTTTTTGGCTTTTTACGTCCATGACAATGGCGGCGCGGGCGGAAATATCCGGCGTTTTTTTATAAACGCTTTTTATCGCCGGCGCGGGCGGATTTTCCGCGGACACCGGTTTTGATTCCGGCACAATCGTAACCGCGGACGCAGCTGTTGCCGCCGGCATATCGCCGTTTGCTTCGCTTACGCCTAATACTTGCGCCTGCGAGCGGTCAACATGAAAATTATTCCGCACGAACGCAATCGGATTGGCGTTGGCGATAATTAAAGTAATGGCGACGATTATAGTAGCAATAATAACCATAAAAAATAAATGACGAATTTTTAATTTCTATAGGAATTAGAAATTCTACTGCTCTCCTTTTAGAAACTTCTCAATATTTTCATTATTTCTTAAATTCTCATAATCCGGCAGCTGCCGGGCGTCCGAAACGCCCAAATATTTTAAAAAGTCTAAGGTGATTGCATAATATGTTTCTTTCCTTTTGTTGTCAAAACGCTCTTCCACCAAACCGCGGAGCATTAGGTTGCGCAAAATTAAAGAGCAGTTAATGCCCCGGATGCGTTCCAGCTCCCATTTGGCTATCGGGCCACGGTAAGCGATAATCGTTAAAGTTTCAATAGATGGCTTGGTTAGCTCGCTGACCGTTTCTTCTTTGATAAAGTTTTGCACTGTAGCCGCATTTTCGCCCGCGGTTGTCATCTGCACGGCGCTCGCGCTCTTGATTATCCGCACTCCCCGGTTTTGTTCCTGATAATCTTTGAGCAATTCGTCAACCGCGGAATTGATTTCTTTAACGGAAATTTTTTCGCCGATAACTTGAGCCATGTCTTTGGGCGCCAGCGGTTTGCCGGCAATGAATAGTAGAGATTCAATTTTGGACTTTAGGTTTAACATAAAAAAATTATTCAAACTATGGCAATTTCAATCTCCTCAAATAACTCCTCCTGCCTTACTAATATCGTCCGCTGTTTTATCAACTCCAGCATGGCCAGAAAACTCACGATTATTTCCACTCGCGTCGCCGCGTTTTCCAACACTTGGCCAAAACGCACATTTTGCAAACGCATAAGCAACTCCCGTATTAACGACATTTTTTCTTCAATATTGATTGCTTTAACGAGCGTATCTTCCCCTAATTTTTCCTCAACCCTTAACCGGCCGACTAGTTCCTTAAAAGCCTGCTGCAATACGCGCGTCGTAACGTTTCGGGGCGGGTAAAAAAATTTTTCCTCCAGCAGTGACTTTTTATTAAACTCGCGCGCGAACATAAAACGCCGCTCGCCGAGCATTCCCTCAATTTTTTTAGACGCGTCCAAAAAATCTTTGTAAATTTTCAGCTGGTTCTCAAAATCTTTTATTTCCGCCTCTTCTTCATCGCGAAGTAAATAAGGCAAAAGCGTTTTTGATTTTATCAACAAAAGTTTGGCCGCAATCACCAAAAAATCCGCTATCTCCTCCGGTTCAATGCCGTTTTGCCGCACTCGCTCCACATACCGGTCGGCAATGGTCGCCAGGCTTACTTCCGTAATATCCATTTTCTGCTCTTCAATCAGCTGCAAAAGCAGGTTTAGAGGACCTTCAAATTGTTGCAATTTAACGTTCATTTTTGCTTTTTTGTCCGCCTTGGCTTGCGCGAAGCGAAACGGGTTTTCTTCAACTTCTTAGCCGCGGAAAAATTTCCTTCGCTGGCATTTTCTAAATTTAAAAAATCCTTAATCTTCATTTCAACGGAGTGGCCGGTGCTGCCCGAGCTGAATACGGCTTTTTTAATCTTGGTTAGCGTCTTATCCATAATTACCGGCAGTTTATGCAAGCTGCCGAAAGCGCTCACGGTTTCGCTTTTCAGCTTCAAAACTTCTTTCATTATTTTTTCTCCCGGAATTTTTAAAACTTTTACTTCTTTTTGCTTTAGCCGGGAAATGTTTTTTTTCACTTTTTCCAAGTCTAAATTTTTATTAGCCGGCACTAAAACCAGGTAATAATCATTGTCGGCTTTTACCACGAGCGATTTAACAATTTCTTCTAATTTCTTGCCCATCGTCATCGCCGCGTCGTAGGCGGTATAAACCGCTTTATGCTCAATTAATTCATGCGGCACTCCGGCGCGCGTTAAATAATCAATGATTTTTTTAGGTAATTTGATTTTTTTCTTGGACATAGATTTTGTTAATAAGTAACTAATTATTATTATACCTTACTTTAATTTTATGGGCAAAAAACTGGCTCTTGTTTAAATTTAAAAAATTGCTATAATTGCTATAATAAAATAAATTCGTATCTTGTTCTTTTTTCGTAGTTTCCCTAAATTCTTCCGTGGAACCGTTATTAGCTCCGCTTAATCCTGTCCCTCATGGTGTTTTACCACACTCGAGGGATGTAACCGCGGGCCCAAAAAGGAAAGGAGGCTACCTTGAGAGTAAATAGTTCCTAACAAATCTAGAACCATCGCGCCTTTGGTTCCCCGATAGGGAAAAACCAAATAAAAAAGCGACTGGCGGCCGCAACCAAAAGAGGGACAAAAAACATTCATTTATATAAATGCTTCGTCCCTCTTTTTAATTTTTTCGTATCAAATTTTTAACTTATTGCTTTTTTGATTTAATACCCAGCTTCTAACCGCACGGGCGCTATGCCTTTCACGCTCAAGTCATCCTGCGCCACTTTGGTAATGCATTGATACCCCGCGTCATGCTGCCATTGCGGGTCAAGGTAATAATCGTATTGCTCGGCATCCGTTTTTTTGTTGGAGGTCTGAAAATCGGCGCAGAGTTGGTATTTTTTCGCGTCAACTATTTTATATTCAAATTGTTTTTTAGTCAGCGGATTTACCGTGTTGCGTTCTATGACATATAAATTATCCTGCAGGAGTATTGATAAATCGCGCGGCAACGCTTTTTTGTCGCGGTAGTACGCGTCAACGCCGCCCGCTAAACTCATTAGGCGATTTAATACTTCGCTGTCCTGCCGCAATTTCCGCGCCTGCGCCGGCGATTCCACAAAAAAGAAACTGGCGACGAATACGGCCAAAACGATTGCCAGCGTCGCGTAAAAATACGCCGCGATAACTTTATTTTTGGCGCCTTCCGCTTTATCGCGCTTAATGTCATAGAGATAATAAGAAAAGACAATTCCGGAAATTACTAGCACGGTTAAAGTTTTGAGAGAAAATTTCAGCGTCAATTCGCCGTTTAAAAAAATATTGATTAAAGCGATTAAATAACCGATAACGACGACGGAGGCGGCAAATAAAATGAAATAAGTGAGCCAGCGCCGCACGCCCGCTTCTTTGTCCAAATGGCCGGTAAATAAATTTTTATTAATTTGCCACGCGCTGAAATAATATACCGGCGCGGCGACGATGATGGCCGACATCGCAAACCGCAACGCGCCCAAGTCATAGCGCATGCGCCATTCTTCCACAACGTCAATGATGTTTTTATTGATGATTTGAAAAATGACGATGCCGACCGACACGGCTAAAAAGCCAAGTGATACCAGTGATAATAAATAAAAGAACGCGAATTTGGCGGAATTGTTTTTGGTAAACATAAATTTAGAATTATATAAATAATTTGTCTTAATTATAGCAAAAATATAATAGCTAGTCCACACGGACTTTCAACTTTATGGACTTTATAGACTAACTCCTTGACATTCTTTTGACGGCGTTATTAATTGTTGATAAAATAAGAAACAAGGAGGGGTGGCCTTCCTTAAAATAGAAATACATCTCATGCTACGGCACAAGAGCCGTTGCCTGTATTTTTTTCAGGCAACAACATTGTTCCTTTTCACTTCATACTTTAAGAAGGAGGAGAAAAGCTTATGAATGTGGTCAACAACAATCGGAACTCGAATTTGTTCGTAACGGCTCGCTCCAAAAAGCAAAGCGCAGCCAACACAAACTCGACTTAAGATCGTCGAGTTGATGAAACTCAGCACCCAAGACCTGGTCCGCGCGGGTCAGGACAAAAAAGGAAAAAGTCATGAAAAGAGGACCTTAATCTTTTTTCTAGCAAATTCCGTTGTCCCCACGGGGGAAAAAAGAAAAAATATCACCGAAAGACAAGGGGGCGAACTCATTGCGAGCCGCCCCCATTTTATTTTCTCAAAACGCCACAGTCCCCTAAGTGGGAAAAAAAATTACTGTTTAATTACCGCAAAATTATTGTCTAATGTTCATTAATTGCTAATCTTAATGTGCAACTCCTTCAATTGTTTCTCCTCCACCTCGCTCGGCGCGCCCAGCATCACATCGCGGCCGGAGCTGTCTTTGGGAAACGCGTAAATGTCGCGAATGGAATTCCACTCGTTTAAAACCATTAGGAGCCGGTCAATGCCGGGGGCGTTCCCGCCGTGCGGCGGAGCGCCGTATTCAAACGCGCGGATCATGTGCCCAAATTTTGCGTCAACCTGCTCTTTGGTATAACCGGCAATGGCAAACGCTTTATACATAATTTTGGGGTCGTGGTTTCTAATAGCGCCGGAAGTAATCTCAAAGCCGTTTAACACAAAATCATACTGGTACGCTAAAATTTCCAGCGGATTTTTGGTTAAGAGCGCCTCCAATCCGCCTTGCGGCATGGAAAAAGGATTGTGGCCGAAATCTATTCTGCCCTCTTCAATTTCGGAATAATCGTACATCGGGAAATCCGTGACCCACAGCCACGCCGCTTTATTTGGGTCTTTTAACCCTAAACGCTGGCCGCATTCGTTGCGCACCGCGCCCAAGCTTTCGCATACTGTCCGCCATTTGTCCGCGCCAAAAAATATGATGTCGCCTTTTTTAGCTTTTACTTCTTTAATAATAGCGTCAAGTTCTTCCGATTTTAAAAATTTTAATATCGGCGATTTTAGTTCGTCTTCTATAATGATATAAGCCAATCCCTTCGCGCCTTTGGCTTTGGCGACTTCGGTTATTTCGTCAATTTCTTTGCGCGAAAATTTTGCCCCGCCGGAAACATTCAGCGCGTGCACCGCGCCGCCGGTTTTAATCGCGTCCGTAAAAACGCTGAAGCCGCAATTTTTTACAATGTCAGTTACCGGTTTCATCTCCATTTCAAAGCGCAAGTCCGGTTTGTCCGAACCGTATTTTTCCATCGCCTCCCGCCAAGAAATGCGAGGAAACGGTTGCCATAAAACTTTTTTACTGCTGAACTTATGCGTCAGTTCCACCATCAGCGGCTCCATGATTTTAAAAATATCTTCCTGCGTTACAAAACTCATCTCCATGTCCAGCTGGTAAAATTCGCCGTAATGCCGATCCATGCGCGGGTCCTCGTCGCGAAAACAAGGCGCGATTTGAAAATAACGATCCAGCCCCGCGACCATCAATAATTGCTTAAACTGCTGGGGCGCCTGCGGCAGGGCGTAAAATTTACCCGGATAAAGCCGTGAAGGAACGAGCCAATCGCGCGCGCCCTCCGGGGAAGAATTAGCGAGTATCGGCGTCTGCACTTCAATAAAATTTTCCTTATGGAAATAATCGCGCATATGGCATATTACCTCATCGCGGATGCGCAACATCTCCTGCAGTTTGGGCCGGCGCAGGTCAATAAAACGATATTGCAGGCGCAGTTGCTCGTTCGCTTCCGACTGTTTTTCCTCGTCAATCTGAAACGGAGGCGTTTTTGACTCGCTTAAAGTTTCGGCTTTGCCGGCCGCTATTTCAATTTCGCCGGTCGGCATTTTTTCGTTCACCATTTCTTTCGGCCGCGGCACAACTTCGCCGGTGACGCTCGCCACCCATTCGCTGCGCCAAGCATTGGCTATCGCGTAAGCTTCTTTGTTTTTATTCGGGTCAAAAGTTATCTGCGTTAAGCCGTAGCGGTCGCGCAAATCTATAAAAATAATTCCGCCGTGGTCGCGCCGCCGATGCACCCAACCGCAAAGCGTTACCGTTTGATTAAGGTTTTTTTTAGTTAATTCGCCGCAGGTGTTTGTACGAAGCATAATATTTATGAAATACGGTAGAAATAATATTGTATTTCTGTATATCTATTTATTTCTGCTGTATTTCTATAATTTTAAAATTTTGAATAAAAAAATTCGTCTTTGGATATTAAAAAAATTTAATACCTAAGGACGAATTTTCAAATCCGCGGTGCCACCTTAGTTCCCTGAAATTTTCCAGGGCGCTCAATTTATCGCTGTGACGGGCTTACCCGTTGGGCTCTACTTTCCCGAATATTCGGAATTTTTTCCCAAACCTCTCCCGATGTCTGTCGGGATCAAATGGTTTTAATTGATTGTATATTCATATTAAACAAAATAATAAAATTAGTCAAATAAATACAGTTTATAGCTATTTATAACTTTACTGAATTCTTTAATCAACTCACTCTCTATGTCTATTGTTATAATTTCGTTCAATTTTTTTTGTAAAATTAATTTTGCCATAGCAGTTATTTTTTTAGACGCTTTTATGTTGCCAATTTTTAAATCATCTAATTGCGGCTGATAACCAAGCCGGGAAATTAATTTTAGAGCGAAAGCTGATTTTAATAAAATTAATTGACTGCTATTAATTTCATTATTGTTTAAAATTTCTAAAAATTTATTTAACATTAAAAAAACTTGCTCGTCTTGCTCGCTGTCTTTTATTATTTCCTTGATTAACTTTACTATCTCTCCGGCCGCCGCTGTTTTCTCGTAATTGTCTTTGATGCCGGCAAAAACCTTTTCGCTGACGACGCTGCCCAAATAATCATATTGTTTGCCGCGCACGACCATTATCTCGCCCAAGTTAAGCGGCTCAATGTGGGCGGCGAGTTTGGACGATAATTTTTGCGTGCCGCGCGCCACTAAATCCAATTTGCCGAAATCGCGGGTATAAACAAAAACGCGCGAGTCATTTTCGCCGTATGGTTCGCGCGCTAAAATTATGGCTTGATTTTTGTAAGTAACTTCCATAATCGGTTAATAAACTTTTAATTTGCAAACAATTAATTCATTTCAAAATTTTAAAATTGTTTAGAAATTAAAAATTAGAAATTAAAAATTAAACTTTATCCAGGTACCCCTGTAATATGCTCATCGCCGCGATTTCATCCCGGCCGGCTTTAGTTTTTTTGTCTCCGGCAAGCGAATCGGCGTATTTTGAAGACAACCTTTCGTCTTCAAAAATAATTTCCACGCTAATTTTACTTTTTAACTCTTCAACAAATTTTTTAAAATTCTCTGGCAATTCGCGCGTTTTATCAACCATTGAATACGGTTTTCCCAGCACAACCACGTCAATTTCTTCGTCAGCGATAATTTTAGCTATTTCATCAATATTATTTACGGTGCCAAAAACAACGGCGGTTTTGTTTTCCGAATCGCCGATAGCGAGCCCCATTCGTTTGGTACCGTAGTCAAGACCAAGATACTTAATCATAAAAATTTCTAATTTTCAATTTCTAATTTCTAAACAATTTCTAATTACCAAATGTCGTAATTACTAAGACGCTCACATTAAAGTCTGTTTGAAAATTTTATCATTTATTAATTAAAAATTGTTTGAAAATTGAAAATTAGAAATTGAAAATTATTCAGCTGCGGTTATCACGATATTCCCTTCCTCCGTAATCGCCACCGTGTGTTCAAAGTGCGCGGCCGTACTGCCGTCTTTGGTTAAAATAGTAAAGCCGTCTTTGGCGGTCTTTATATGCCAATCGCCTATCGTCAGCATCGGTTCAATGGCGATTACGAGCCCCGGCTGCAGTTCCAATTCCAATTCTCGGTCGTCGCTATCGTAAAAATTAGGCACTTGCGGCTCTTCATGCACCGCATAGCCGACGCCGTGGCCGACCAGTTCGCGCACCACGCCAAAGCCGTTGGCTTCCGCGTTGATTTGCACGGCGCGGGCGATGTTTAATAATTTATTGCCGGGCTTTGCCTGTTGAATCGCAAGATCCAGACATTCGCGCGTTACTTCAATCAACCGGCGCGTTTTGGCGTCAACTTCGCCGACCGGGAGCGTAACTGCCGTATCGGTATATAACTTTTTATAGCGCATGCCGATATCCAAACCGATCATGTCGCCATTTTTTAAATAGCGCGCCGGCGTTGCCGGCCCGTGCACGACTTCCGAATTGACGGAGGCGCAAAGCGCGGTCGGAAAAGACCGATCGTATTTTGAACCGGCATAACCTTTAAAAGAAGGCTGTCCGGAAGCCTTCTTGATTAAATTAATCGCTTGTTTTTCCAGCTCGGCCGTGCTTATTCCCGGCATTACCAGAGCGCTGATTTCCGCCAAAATTTCCGCCAAAATACGGCCGCCCTCTTTCAGTATTTTTATTTCTTCCGCAGTTTTTAATTTTATCATACAAAATTATTGCTCCAGCATTTGATTAAGCTGCAGCATCCCCACGCTTTTGGCAATGTCGTCAGCTACCCGTTCAATCGTCTGTTCGCCGTTAATTTTTACTATTTTATCTTGGTAATAATCAATTAACGGTTCAGTTTCGGCGTGATAGCGCCGCAGCCGTTCGCGCACCGATTCTTCCGCGTCGTCAGCCCGCTGCGCTAATTTGATTTTACACCGGTCGCAAAGCTCGTCTTCGGCTGGTTTGGGCGCGGTATATAAATTATAAATGGCGCCGCACTGCGGGCAATGACGCCGGCTGCTTAAGCGTTTTACCGCTTCTTCATCCGATATTTCAATAAAAATAACTTTGCTGACCGTTGCGCATTGGTTTAAAAGTTCAGCTTGCTTTATCGTCCGCGGGTAACCGTCCAAAACAAAACCTTCCGAACAGTCCAAATTAGCCACTCGCTCTTTTAGCAGGCCGAAAGTTATTTCGTCCGAAACTAATTGGCCGCCGTTAATGGTTTCTTCAACTTGCTTGCCTAAAGCGGTTTTATTCTCCATTGCCAGCCGAAAAAGTTCGCCGGTGGAAATATGCGGCAAATTTAATTTTTGGCTTAAAATTTTTGCTTGCGTGCCTTTGCCCGACCCTTGCGGACCGAACAGGCAGATGATTAGTCTAGACATAGTTCAAAATTAATCTAAAAGTTATTACTTGTTTTTGTTTTTATAAAAATATCTATTGTTGTCTAAAACTTAATTTTAGTGCGACAATTTAGCAATGTAACAATTTAACAATTTTAACATTTTCTCCGACCAAATCTACCTGCGCAAATAATTATCTTTTACTTTATTTTAATTATGCATTATCTTGCCAACGGTATGCTCGGCTTTGCCGGCGATGGTTTTTTATTATTATTGACTGAACTGATTCCGCCGGTTATCGGATTGATGCTGGAATTCATTTTACCGCCCTGCGACCGCGTGTCAACGCTTACCTGGCTTGCGGCGCGGCGCGCGTCAAAAATACTCACGCTGGTTTTTTTTATTATCTTTGGGTCGTCAGTCGCTGAATCGCGCAGGTACCACGGCACGGGTTTTTTCTTAATAATTGAAGTGCCGTCTTCTCCGCTTAAAATCTTTATGATATCCCCCCGTTTTTTCCATTGCTCGTTTATTAAGCCTTCTTGCTTTAATTTTTTTTCCAAGGCGGTGATGGTTATGCCTCCCGCCGCTTCCTTTTCTAAATAATCCCTTAATTTGAATCCGGACAAATTTTCACCGGCAAGTTTAACTGCGCCTATCTTTTGAAATTTTTTAATCGGCAGCTTCTTAATATCTTGAGAAAAAATCTTATCGACGCTCATAAAATAAAATTAAGCTTCTTGACTTTTTTTAATTTCCACAAAAGACAAATATAAAAAGAAAACCAATAACAACAAAGTATTGAGAGGAGCCAGCCAAAACGGAAACTCGCCGCCAAACGATTCAATTATCATCACCCCGCCCAAAACGCCGATGGAATACATCGCGCCATTTTTTAGATAAGCGAATTTAGTGATTAAATTTCCGCCGTGAATGGTGAATTGCCGGACCACCAAAGCGCCTAAGCCGTTGCCCAATAAAATTAAAGGCACGGAACTCGTGAACGCGAACGCGCCGATTACGCCGTCAATGGAAAAGGAGGCGTCTAAAACTTCCAAATATAAAATTTTGCTCCACCCGCTCATGTTTGAACTCATCAGCTTTTTTTCTTGTTCGGCGGCGTTTTGCTTAAAGCCGTCGGTAATAAAAAAAGCGGTGGCGCCGATAGTGGCGGAAAGCGCCAAAACCGGATCGGCTTTAATGGCAAAATAAACAACGATCGTTAGCGTTAAAGAAGCAATGGCGTAATACCAGACTCCTTGGCGATGGATAAAATGCTCTGCTAAAAAAGCGTAATTTTTTTCTTCTAAAAATAACCACGATAAAAAGACAAAAAACAAATACACGCCGCCGCCGAGCATCAACAGCGCTTTTGATTCTTCCACATAAGCCCCTATCTCCGGATTATTGGAAAAAACAAAAGTGACTATTTGAAAAAAAGAAAGCGCCGGATTAGTCAGCCAAACGATTAAAAAAGGCAAAAGGCCGCGAACCACGAAAACGGCTAATAAAAGCCCCCATACTAAAAAAAACCGGCGATATTTAGGGGCAAGATTTTTGATGACATGCGCGTTGACAACGGCGTTGTCAATGCTGCTGATAGTTTCAAACAGGACTAACCCGACGACAATAATAAAATAATTTAAAAGCATTTTGTTAAAATTAATAACAGTCCATTATTAATATACCATAAAATCCGGCTAATTTTCAATACTTTGCTTCGCCGGCGTTTATTAAAGTTTTATTTGTCGCAATTACTGAACGAAGCTCGAACCTTTTTCGAGCGAAAATCGCTCGAATAATTTGAAACCCCGCCCCAGCGTTTCCGCCCGCCGAAACTCGGCGAGTTCCGCAATGAAATGCGGGATAAACTCCGCAAAACAATTTTCTTTCAATTTTTTGTATTTTGCGCGCGACCCTTTTTCTTTTAAAAGGATTTGAAAATTGTTTTGCTTTGATGTTTGGCTTAGTGCCAAACGGCGGAAACGCTTCCCGCCCCACTGCGCCTACGGCGCAGAGCAGGCGGGCGAAAGTTTTTACCCC
>Ga0210057_1005392_pt1 | contig 16438 bp, 24 predicted proteins | sample CryGeyCG2114_010_2_FD_183968 | JGI IMG/M metagenome (GOLD analysis project Ga0210057, IMG submission 183968) | Groundwater microbial communities from aquifer - Crystal Geyser CG10_big_fil_rev_8/21/14_0.10 (SPAdes) (version 2) | ecosystem: Environmental > Aquatic > Deep subsurface > Groundwater ...
GTCATCTTTGTTTTGAGTACTCTGTATTATTACGTATGTTTTTGCCCACCCCATCGTTTCTTTAGTAGTTACATTAAAATGTTTTACCGGATACTTGAATGAAAATGCTTCATCGACGTACTTTTCCCATTGTTCTTGTGGCGCAACACTACTTGCAGTAGTGGTAGGTTCTTGAGTCATTTTTTCTTGGTTTTGAAATGTAATTGTTTGTAGTGTCTTGATGAGTAGCCAGCCAATGACGAGAAGAGAAAACACAACTGTGAATCTAGCAAAATAAGTCTTGCGAAAATTTGATGGAAGATTCTTTTTTCCCATGATTGTTATCATAGCAGTATTGAATGAATGCTTGTTCGTAAGATACAACCAGTTTTTAAAAAAAGTGGATCAGACTCTCAAAATGTGCTAACATACACATACATATGCTATCAAAAAGAACAAACATACTATTCGAAGAACACATGTGGCAGCAGCTGACATATCTTGCTGAAGAGCGAAAAACCTCAGTTGGAGATCTCGTTAGATCTGCAGTGCAATCTCGGTATCTTACTACCAAAAAAAAGAGGTATGATCAAACAAAGCTTCGCGCTCTCGATGCGATGCGGAGTGTTAGATCGCAGCTCAAGAAACATGCGATGCGTAATATCAATATTAGAGAACTTATTGCTGATGGTAGAAAGTACTAAAAAGCTTTTTGTAGTTGATGCATCTTTTGTAGTTGCTTTTCTTTTGCCAGATGAGAAGAGCGCTGAACCTGAGTCTATCTTTGATCAATATGCTGCCGGGAATCTGGCACTGTTTACAACCACACTTTTACCATATGAGGTGCTCAATGTATTTCGGTCGGCGGTAGTAAGGAAGAGGTTCACTAAACAGCAAGCAATGGATTTTTATGAAGCGTTTAGTCAACTTGGTATTCCTGAGAAACCTGTTGATTTTCCTGCATGTTTGAAGTTGGCAGTAGAAAGAAATATTTCATGCTACGATTCCTCATATCTTATTTTAGCCCGACAGAAGAAAGCAAAATTACTGACTTTTGATCGAGCGCTGCAGGCCTTAGGATAACACAGTATGACAAACTCAAACACAAAACACGTCGATATTTCTAACGCTCGTTACGATGACCAGCGTGAGGAGATGGAGAAAATAATCGCAGCCGGTCACTGTCCGTTTTGTCGCGAGAATTTGCATTTGTATCATAAGGCTGCAACGGAGCGAGAAACAGCGTACTGGACGCTCACCCCAAATGCTTGGCCGTATAAACACACTAAAGTGCATTACCTAGCCATTCTCAAGCGCCATGCCGAGAATTTGTACGAACTGATCAAAGAAGAGGGCGCCGATTTATTTGCGCTGCTCGGCTCAGTTCAAAAGGAACAGAAAATTCCTGGTGGAGCGATGACGATGCGGTTTGGGGACACCAAGCTGTCAGCTGGCACAATACGACACTTGCATGCTCATTTTTTGGTGCCAGATAGAGATGACCCTGAATACCAGCCGGTGCGGTTTAAGATTGGGTCGGATAGAAGTTAGTTATACGCAATTTAAAAGGGGAAATGAAATATAATACCCTATAGGAAATCAAAAAAAATTAATGGCAAAAAAAAATATAAATTACGATAGTTGGTTAAAGGATGAGCTTATCAAGGAGTTAAAGCGCATCAAGGAAACCACATATGGGCTTGTTTGGCATCGTGATGTCCCCCAAGAGAAAATTGATGTGCTTATCAATCCTGATGCGCGCACGCCAGAAGAAATGTTTACAAATGAAGTTTCAGGCAAGCCATTCCCTGTTTTGAAGGAAGTAAAAGGCAAAGAAGTTGTTTCTGATAAGAATGACCAGACCCATATTTTGATAGAGGGTGATAATTATCACTCACTTGCAGTATTAAACTTTACTCACCGAGAAGCGATCGATGTTATTTATATTGATCCACCGTACAACACAGGAGAAAACGATTTTATATATAACGATAATTTTGTTGATAAGGATGACCCCTATCGCCACAGTAAATGGTTGTCTTTTATGGAGAAGCGATTAAAATTAACCTTGCCTCTGTTAAAGCAAAATGGAGTGATATTTATCAGCATTGATAACAATGAATTTGCACAACTAAAACTTTTGTGCGATGAGATTTTTGATGAAAAGAATTTTCTTGGATGTCTCACTTGGATAAAAAGAACTAAATCTACAAATTCAGGTAAAGCGAAGAAAATGATACAGCAAAAAACAGAATACGTATTTGTATACGGTAGGCAATCAGCCATGAATTTTAGCGGTTTTAACTTACTTTATAGCGAAGCACTAAAAAAATATCCCCACAAAGGAAAATTGGGTAAATGTCGGTTTGAAAATCTTGAGGCAACCGATTATGGTCGAAAAAAGAGAGATACCATGAAATTCCCAATACTTGGAGTTAAACCAAGAAATGGGAGAAGGTGGCAAATTGGAGCAGACAGAGCTCGTGACCTTGTTGAGCAAAATAAAATTGAGCTTGTTGACGGCGTACCGATGAGGGCAGTTTACCCCGAAGACGAAGAATCAGAATCTTTTATTCCGTTCTGGTCACATCTTGAAGAAACAGGATCTGCAGAAAGTGGTAAAAAAGAACTGAGCGATATTGTGGGGCCAAATCATGGTTTTGATACAGTTAAGCCAACTCCTCTGATGAAGCAAATCTTTGCAAGGTTTGATGATGATATTACCATTTTAGATTTTTTTGCAGGGTCTGGAACAACAGGGCATGCAATTTTAGACATGAACGCCAATAGTGGTAATAGAAAATTCATACTTTGTACCAATAATGACGCTGATATTTCAACAAAGATTTGTTATCCAAGACTTCAAAAAGCAATTAAAGGATATAAAAATAACAAAGGCGAAAAAATTGAAGGACTTGGTGGAAACCTTAAATATTTTACTGCTTACGATTTTGTAGAGTCTGAACCTTCTGACAAAAACAAACATAAACTGGTCAATAAGTGTACTGAGATGCTTTGTATTAAAGAAGGCATTTATGATCCTGTTGCAGAAACTGATGATTACAAAATCTTGAAAAGCCATGATCACAGGTATCTTGGAATAATTTTCTATGAAGATGCGATTGATGAATACAAAAAAGCAATCAAGAAAATCGACGTCCCAATAAATACTTACGTGTTTTCACTTGGAGATGATCCGCACACAGCACAATTTGCTGATGTTTCGGATAAGGTCGTACTGCAAGCAATACCAGAAATAATCCTGAAAGTGTATCAGGAAATATTTAGATAATTATTATGATTGAATTTAAAGACTACCAAGAAAAAGCAATTGTTAAGTTGAAATCAGAAGTCAATGAGCTTTTGGAATCTCAAAATGACGAGGTTGTTATCTTCAAATCTCCGACAGGGTCGGGAAAAACTTTGATGACGGCTGATTTTTTGCGCCGTTTAATTGATGCACGAATAGACGGCAAGAAATTTGCCTTTGTTTGGATTGCTGTAAATAAACTGCACGATCAAAGCCGAAATAGTTTGAAAAAATATTACGATGAACACGGTGTTCCCTTGCGTTGTTCGTATTTTCAAGACCTTGAAAATCGTCAAATAAGACAAAACGAGATTTTATTTTTGAACTGGGCAAGCATCAATAATGAGGACAAGATAATTATCCGCGCCAATGAGCGGGATAACAATTTGGATATCGTGGTTGCACGAACGACAGAGGCTGGAAGAACTATAGTTTTGATAATTGACGAAAGCCACCATACGGCAAGTAGTAATAAATCACAGGAAATTATCAGAAAACTTGGACCAAAAGTAACAATTGAAGTTTCTGCTACCCCACAAATCAAGAGTGATTATATTGTTCCTGTAAAAATAGAGGACGTTCGGAAAGAAGGAATGATCAAAAAAGAAGTTGTTGTAAACGACGGCTTTGAAAATTATGTAATAGACAAAAGAAAAAGCGATGAATCCGCTGACGAGCTTATTTTACGAAGTGCGATTGAAAAAAGAAACGAGTTACAAAAAATTCTTGAGAAAAAAGAAAATTCATCAGTTAATCCTCTCTTGCTCATTCAATTACCTGACAACAAGCGAGGCGTGCCTGATAAAAAAGAAGATGTTTTACGCTTGCTCTCAAAATTTGGTTATGGCAAAGATGATCCCCGTCTCGCTATTTACCTAACTGGCAACGAAAAAATAAATCTTGATAATATTGAAAAGCCAGAAAACGAAGTTGAAGTTATGTTGTTTAAACAAGCTATTGCGCTAGGCTGGGACTGCCCTCGTGCAACAATTCTTGTTTTGTTCCGACAATGGACAGACCAAAATATCACCTTCTCAATTCAAACACTTGGTCGTGTAATGCGCATGACAGAGCATAAACACTATGGGAGCGACGAGTTAAACAGAGCATATTTATATACCAGTTTGCCCGATATTGATACAAGAATTGATAAAGATATTTTACCTGATTTCAAAGTGCATAAAGGTTTAAGAATTGAATCGTACAAAGCTATCAATCTTATTTCTCATCATTCAAAGCGTTTTCGCGAAGAGACTCGTCTTTCTTCTGATTTTTATCCTATTTTTGAACAAGCAGCGAAAGAATTGGATTTGGCAAAAAGAGTTTCGTTTAAACATAGCATTGTTGATACAAAACTGATTGCAAGCGGTCGCATTATAGATACTGATAAAGAAGCAAAGGATATTGAAAGAGCTGGTACTTTGAAACTACCAAAAACGGAATCGGAATTGCAGTTTGCTTTTGATATGTTCGTTCGAGATAATCTTGATCCTTTTGCACCCGAAACACGCTCAATTAAGCGAATCAATAGTTCTCTTTATGCTTTCTTTGGAGCTTCAAGAGATGAGGACAGATGGCCTGAAATTCAGGCTGTTGTCTTGGCAGAAGATAATAGGCAAGCGGTTATTGATATTATCAATCGGGCAAAAGAGCTATATCAAGAAAAGATTGGTAAAGGAAAAAATAAACTGGTTGAAAATGAAGAACCTTGGAATGTTCCAGAGGTTATCAATTACAACATTTCTTTCAAGAAGAAAGATTATAAAAAATCTGTAATACAACCTTACTTTGCAAAAACGGCAGAAAAAGGTCCGCAACAAAAACTTATTGAAGAAGATAGTAGTGTTGAAGTAGATTTTATGGATTTTCTTGAAAGTGCAAAACAAGTCAGTTGGTGGTTTAAAAATGGAGTTAGTGATGCAACATATTTTGCTGTTCCTTACATAGAAAATGGTGTTGAGTTACCATTCTATGTTGACTTTGTTGTGCAAATGAAAGATGGGAGACAACAGGACTTTTTGACACAAAAGGTGGTATTTATGCCAAAACTGCAAAAGAACGGGCCGAAGGATTGGCGAAATATATTAGAGAGCAGAACAAGAAAGGCAAAAAGTTATTTGGTGGAATTGTGATCAGAGAAAAGAAAAGTTGGCGTTATAACAATTCTGAAAAATACGAATATAATCCAAATGACTTGAAAGACTGGAAGTTTTTAGAATTAAAGTAGCCGCAGAGCAAACAAAATATGTCTAAACGTAATAGAAAAGTATTTTCAGTCAAAAATGAGTTGATACAAAAATCACGGGAAGCCATGCTGACTGCGGCTCAAGTTTTCAATAATCCACAAATATACATTTTAAGAAAAATAAACCCATAAAAAACATTGCCATATACCAAGCCAAAAATGGATCCATTGAGTTTCGTGGTGATTTTGAGCGAGATACGATTTGGGGAAACTTGAATCAAATAGCTGACTTGAATATTTTAATCTTAGGGTGTTTCCAGGAAATCGATTCAGATTGAAGCATCGAAACTAATGGAAGCATTGTTAGAACTCAAGAAGGACCTGTTGGGGGATGTTGCCAAAATTATTCTTGGTTTTGCTTTTAAAAGTAGAAATTTTGGGATAATTTTGGAGTATTGGTGGTCAAGCAAAAATAATTTCCACCCCCGCACTTTTCAGTACCCGTTCTCCATCAAGTAGCGTATAGCCATGTTGGTAGTAAAGCTTGCTAATTCCAGCTGCAGCAATCAGTTTGGCACAAGTCGGGCAAGGAAAGTCAGTCACATATAGCTCACAGCCAGCAAGTGACACGCCATTTTTGGCAGCTTCGCCGATAAGTTTTGCCTCGGCATGGATAGCAGTGGTAAGCTCAATTTCTTCACCTTTATGAAAATGTGCGCGGGCATCTCCTTCGGTATAGGGTTGTTGTTCGTCTGGCAAGTGGGTGTTGTGTGCTTGTGCAATGATTGCCCCCTCTCGCACTACAACAGCTCCAACTTGACGCCACCAATCGCTGCTCTTGAGCCCCTCAAGCCGCGCGATATCCATTACTTTGTCAGGATGCGGTTTTGTGCGTTCAAGAATTGCAGCCTTGTCCCAGCGCAGAAAAATGCTCGATGTCTCCACAGGATTGTTTGGCAAATACTTTGCCACGTACTGCGTGGTTACGAGCTCATCGGGGATAGCAAGGGGCGTACGTTCTGCTGCAAGCTCGACAACAGTTTGTTCATCAAGTACTTTGACTGTTTTAAAAATATTCCAACTGGTAATGGCTGTAACAATTTTTTCTTTTGGCAAAGCACGGATTTCTTTGTGAGTTGGCGTGAATTCTTTGGCCAATTTACTTGGCAGCAGGAGGAGTATGTTGGCTCTTGGAAACTCAGTAAAAAACTGCAAGTAACCTTGGTGTAAGACTGGAATGTAGCCAAGTAGCGTCGGCGCACTCATGGTGTTTTGAGTTCTAGCAAGACTTCTTCTATTGCTTTTACGAGCCGAGTAGAAAGGGTTTTCTCGATTTTTTTGGCAGCACCGACTTGCACTAAGCGCAGTTTTGCACTCGTCGAAGTTGTTGCCATAGGTTCGAGTACTACGATTTTTTGGCAGTACTTTTTGAGTTCTTCTAGTTCAGTTTTGGTATACGTTTTTTTGGTAGCTATCAGGGCATCTGGTTGAATCAATTTGATCAATGCCCAGCGTTTCGCCGTTTGTGGTTTGAGTACGACGTGATCAACCGAGTTGAGGTGGCCGAGCATTTCTAGACGTTCTGCTTCTGGCACAATAGGGCGATCTGGACCTTTGCGTGCGCTGACTTTTTCGTCTGAATCAACGCCAACAATGAGCACATCACCATATGACTTGGCCTCTTTGAGGTAGCGCGCATGCCCAATGTGTAGCATGTCAAAGGTGCCTTGTGTCAGGACAATTTTTTTGTGTTGCCTGCGGTATTCAGCAATGAGATCTGGCAAATCTTGATAGGTGCGAGTGGTGGCGAGCGTCATGAGCTACACACTAGTGTAATAGAAACTTGGTGCAGAGTGGAGGACAGATTTAGAAGCCGTTTTCAGCTTTCCAAGCGTCGATCTTTGCCTGAGACTCTGCTTTACTCTTCTCGAAATCTGCTTTTGATTGAGCTGAAAATGCTTCAAACTCTGCTTTACTTTGTGCCGACTTAGCCTCAAATTCAGCTCGTGATTGCGCACTGCGTTCTTTAAACCAATCTGGTGGTTCGTAGCTTGGATTAGTTTGTGAAAACTCAAAGTTGGTTGTAGTTTTGTTTGATGGAGGTGGAGCAGACGGACTGATGTAGCTATGCACTGTTGTGGTAGTTACTGTGTTGGTATCATTTTCTTGTGCTTCTTTGAACTCTCGCAAAAGGCTTTCTGCGGTCAGTGCCTTTTTGCGTTTGGCGACAAACTCGGCTTCTTTCTCACGTGCTAGCTGAGAGATAGAGTGAGCGCGAAATGCTTGGACTGGCTCGATAATTCTTTTTTGAATTTCGCCTGTTTTCCAACCGACATACACCGTGACGACAATCAGCATAAATAACAGCAAGAAGAGGGCGGGAAAGATGCGACTGGCGCGCTCGACAGTTTTATCGCAGTTGCGAAACGGAGATTGCATGGTCGTTATTTTTTGACTGCAGGTTCTGCCAAAAAGAGTGGCTGCTCGCCAAAAGCGAATATATTGGCAACCAACAGATTGGGGAAGGTCTGAATCATATTATTAAATCGTTCGACTGTTTTATTGTACTCTTCGCGGTAGCGGGCAACCAAGTTTTCTGCCGAGAGCAGATCGCGGTGGAGTTCTTGAAAGTTTTTATCCGCCTTCAGTTCTGGATAGGCTTCGGTCACCATCATGAGTGAGCGGAGCGTTTCGGTCAGCATGTTGTCAGCCTTGGCTTTCTCACCCGCAGTTGCAGAAGTGTCGAGCGCGGCGCGTGCTTTGGCGACATCAGTAAATGTATCTTTTTCGTGCTTGGCGTAGTTTTTGACGAGCTCAACAAGACTTTGGATGATAGCAGAGCGACGATGGAGTTGGACATCGACGTCAGACAAATCAGTTTTGACCCGATTGCGCAAGCGGATGAGCGCATTGTAGGTAGTTAGTAAGTACAAAAGAACCACGCCGATGGTCGCAGCAACGATACTGAGGATTTGAAAGATTGTCATATGGGAGTATTGTAGCACAAAAGCACAGAAAAATATATTATAGGGCTAAATTAGTTGAGACAATAATGCATTTGTTTCCGAGGTAAAATACGTCTTAATTTCAAGCCACTCCTCATCGACAATCTTTGCCCGTTTCAAAACGTTGTAAAATACTCTGTTCGTCAAACTCCTGTGGTGAGTAAATATCTAGATCATAGGAACTGCGATGATCTAGGTGGAGTGCAAGTGCGGTGCCACCAGCCAAATAGGAGTTGGGAGGCAAAAGCGGTCTTAGTATGCCCATGAGCTCTTGAGTCCAGAGCGGAATGTGGGTTGTAAACATGCCAGTTCACTTATTGGTACTTTATAAAAAATTGACCAAATTTGAACATCTTTTTTCTTCAGGTTGGTGGCAGATTTTAGTACAGCAATAATGTCACTTTTGGGATAGGTTTTGGTCATCCATTGCCAGGCTTCGAGTGTGGCATTTTTGAGCAACGTTTCGATAATATAGGTTTTGTCTCGCTGTATTCTTAGGTCAGTTATTGAGGATGAAGGGAATAGATGCTGATAGGACTTTGGCAGTTGCATACAGGCGTATTATAGCAAGTTGTGCTACTATTTACCTATGCCAGACCCAGACCAACTCCCCGGTACCAACAAGACCATATACGAAGCAAGCTTTGGCGAAATTTTTGTTCGTAATTTTGTAGCAGGAATGGCGCGGACGCTCGGGGGGTTAGTTGTTTATGCGATTGCGCTTTTCGTAGTTGGCAATGTGCTGTATCAATACGCTTGGCCGATACTACAGCCGCAGCTCCAGTTATTTGAGAAGCTGACCACTGATTTGCAGGGAGTAACTCAGCTGACGCAGCCGAAGGCAGATGGGTGGAGGTAGAGAAAATGTTGTCAAACAATTGAGCATCACACTATGCGTGAACCAAAAGGAGAAGTTGAACTTAGTTTTCGAAGCGAGGAGTTTCTTAAGATTGAAACCCAGTTACGCGAACTTGTAGATGCATTCAAATCGACCGAGGAATATCGGACCGCAAGTACTAAATTCTCGACTGGACAAGAAGATCCGAACCTAGAGAAACAACTTCGGGCTGCTGGCGAAATTCTTTCAGAGCATATTCTAGAACTGCTGATCGACGAGCAGCTAAGTCTTGAAGAGATCGTACTTTTATTGCATGAATCAACGACGCCATTGTGGGTTATGCAGGATGGAGATGAAACGCTACAACATGGTGAGTTTCGAGCCTATAACGTTTCAATTGGAGAAGAAGTTGTTCCTCCAAGACATGAAGATGTGCAAAAACTAGTTGGTGCTTTTCAGAGCAGCTTTATGAAAGTAATGGAAAGCGCGACACAAGAAGACGCGAACCTCATTGCGCTATGGTCTTTGATAATAATAAATGCGATACATCCATTTGCAGATGGAAACGGGAGAACAGCGAGAAAGATGGCAGACTATGTTCGCAAATCGCTTTCTCAAAGGTTTGGATTTGAGTACAGGCCATTAAATTATGGTTCAGCCAGCACGCCGGAAGGCGAAACTTTAGCTATGGTCGTGGCTACTGTATTTTCAGAACTCAATTTGTTTCCTGCCACAAGTGATGAGAACGCATTTACTTCATACAAGGCAAGAGCATCAGCCGGAAACGCTGAGAGTTACTTTGATGGTGTCACAGCACAAATTCTTGATCACCTCAAAAAAGTGAACACTGTTGCTGATTTGCGAGTATTTGGAAAACTTGCATTGCTTAGTTCTTCACTCGATAGAATTCAATTAAGTAGTAAGCACAAAACAAAATCGCTCGGAGAATTAGGAATGGCTGAAGTAGTTGGTGCGCAATCTAGCTAGCTGTTGTCCGTGCTACACTTACCCCATGCATGTCTTTCTAATCGCCGCGCTCTCCGCTGATGGTTTTATAGCCAAGACAGTCGATCAGATCTCAACTCGCTGGACGAGTAAAGAAGATGCGGCTTTTTTTGCCCAAAAGACTAAAGAAGCCGGCGTTGTAGTGATGGGACGTACGACATTTGAGACTATCGGCAGGCCGCTTCCAGACAGAAAAACCTTTGTATACACGACGCGGGAGCTATTAGGATTTCCTCCGGAGTTGGTTGAGGCGACACAACTACCACCAGCCGAACTATTGGCGAAGCTCGAAGCCGAAGGATACACGCAAGTCGCCATCTGCGGCGGGTCACAAGTGTATACAAAATGGATGCAGTCTGGCCTAATTGACAAGATATACCTTACTATTGAGCCTGTATTTTTTGGTACCGGAATTCGTCTTTTTACCGAAGAAATAACCAATACAATTCGACTCAAAGAGCGACATTTGCTTTCTGACCAAACGACAGTTTTGGAGTACGAGGTGCTGCGATGAAGCCAGTACTAGTTGGGATTAAGCGCTTTGACACGAGTTTACCGCTGCCAGCGTATAAATCGGTTGGAGCTGCCGCTCTAGATCTCGTGGCCCGACTTGAAGTAGAGATCGCTCCCCACGCTGTTGGCTACGTGCCACTCAACATCGCACTTGAGCTGCCAGAAGGTTACTGGGCGCTCGTGGCAGCTAGAAGCAGCTTGCACAAGCGAGGCCTCCTTTTGGCCAATGGCATTGGGGTAGGTGATCACGACTTTCGTGGTGATGGGGATGAGTACGTTGCTGCACTGCTTAATTTTACTGATAAACCCGTCATTATTGAACGTGGCGAGCGGATTGCCCAGCTCATGATTCAGCCTGCAATTCGCATCGAACTTCAAGAAAAAATGCAATTTGTGAGCAAAGATCGTGGCGGATTTGGTTCTACCGGGCGTTCATAATGCAGGTTTAGTTCGATTCTTCGCAGCGCTCATACTTTATATAGTTTTTCAAGTATTGCTTTGGCACAAGATGTTGTGGTTTAGTAGCTTTTTGGAATATGTCATCCAAAAATCAAGAGCGCATTACAGCGCCCGCACTTTCAGAAGCGGAAATTAAAAAACATTGGCCGGATGGGCAACCAGAAGCCATTATTTTTGCTTCAGCAAGTCTTCGCAAAGGGTTGCTCTTGCATTTGTGGTTGCAAATGCTTGAAGGAAAAAGCCAGATCCAATTTTCTACCCCAGATTTTGTAGGTGCAGTTAATCTCGACTTTTCAAGTCCGCTTGCTTTTCAAAAGTCGGTCGAAGATCAAATTAGAAATGGGGATGGTACTGCCAAGCAATCAGTAGTTATTGGCTATTTTTTTGGTGTGCCCATTATTCTTGATCCGCAGGATGGAGAGACAAGAAGTCATGATGCTCTGGCGGAGTCAAGAAATAAAATTAATTCAGTCAGCGAAAAATATGCGGGCAGAAACGTTGTTATTTTTGCCTGTGACACAGTTGGGGAAGTAGAAGCAGCGTTCGGTGAATGGAAGCGATTTGGCAAGCCAAGAAATGAGCCTGGATTTCATGAGGATGTAGAGAGACTTGGGCAAGAAGTTTGGAAGTTATTTTATCTTTGGGATCACTATTGGAGAAGTGATGGGTTGTCAGTGCCTCTGAAGCACCAAAACGCTCTGCTGATGAGAGGTGCAAAAAATGGACAATCTACAGAGACCGTCCATAACACTACACTCGAACTACAGGTTCCTCATGATTTTGAAAGTGTATTTAGAAATCTAAATGTTTTTTTGGAATCTGGAGGTGGTGGCGTTTTTCAACAACTTATTGATTGGACAATCAGCATCCTTGATAAGATTTCAGATGACGAGATGAGAAGCGTGTTGGCTCAAATGCCAGAAGAACAACGACCTTGGCATTTGATGTTGAATATCATGGGCATGCAGGCTTGGCAACTGCTGAGCGCATTGAGAGCGTCAACTGGCTTGCAGTATACTGATACAGAAATAGAAAGCGTCATAGCATGAAAATAAACAATCCTACAGGCCTCCTCATTACCCTCGAAGGTGGCGAAGGTGGTGGCAAAACCACCCAGATAGTGCGCTTGCGCGACAAATTGACCGCGATAGGCAAGGATGTGGTTGCGCTGCGCGAACCTGGTGGCACAACCGTCAGCGAGCAGATCCGCGAGGTGGTGCTTTCAGCCAAAAATGCGGGTATGGCCTACACGACCGAAGTATTGCTTTTTCAGGCGGCTCGCGCGCAGATATATCGAGAGATTGTGTTGCCTTCACTGGCGGCAGGCAAAGTTGTGCTGATGGATCGCTCGCGCGACAGTAGCGTGGTCTACCAAGGGATTGTGCGGGGGTTTGGCAGAGAACTGATTGATCAGCTCAATGATATTTCGACCAAACAAACTGTGCCAGATGTGACACTACTACTTGATGTGCCAGTTATGACTGGTTTAGCTCGGGTGGCAGATGCAGGCAACAACAACCGTATGGAGATGCAGGGGACAGACTTCCACGACAAAGTACGCGAAGCCTACTTGCAGTTGGCCAAGGGAGACACGAGTGGGCGTTGGCAGGTGATTGATGCGAGCAAATCAGTTGACGAGGTTGAAGCGGCTATTTGGCAAGCTACTCAAAATATCTTCCCTTCAGCACAAACAGTAGGGTAATAGACGCAAGCGCAATTGGTATAAGGTACGCAGCTTGGTTGAGTGAGACGGCTTGGCCGGTGAGATAGAAAAGTGGCGCAGTGGTGACAATATGTGCCAAGTGATAGCCGATCAGAAACTTCCAGCGTGACAGCTTGAGCAGCGGTGCGCCCCAGATCAAGGCATCTGATAGCATACCTGTACCAGCTAGTCGTAGCATGAATGACGTTTCGACTTCACGCGTCGGCTTAATTTTGATACTTGCCAATTTTTTCAGAATTTTTTGGCCAAAAATACGTCCGATGATGTTGGTTCCATAGCGCGCACTAATACTGTAAGCAATGTTCGCAGCGACGAAACTACCAGCTATATCAATCAGGTATGCGGGCAACCAACCGATTACAGGGATAGCAGTGAGGGTAAATAGACCACCAGGGATGATTGGAATAATCAGACCAAGAATTTTGGCGACGAAAATAGCAGGAAGGTAGATGAGTAGGTTTTGTTGTAGAAAGGCAATCAGTTTGAGCAACATCTCTGGCATAGTTTACTATTCTATTCTATAGTATGGCGGTATGTTTAAGCTTCCCCGCGCGGTGCGCGAATTGACCGAGACCTTTGAGCGCTTGCCGGGCATTGGGCCGAAGTCTGCCCAGCGTTTGGTTTTTTACTTGCTTCATAATCCAGAAAATAAACTGCAAGAATTTGCAGATCGTCTGACGGCCCTCAAGCGGGAGACAGTTTTGTGCAGCAAGTGTCACACGGTCAGCGAGCACGATCCTTGCAGCATATGCGATGATCCCAATCGAGATCGCAGCATTCTCTGTGTAGTAGAACAGCCGCTCGATTTGGTCGCGATTGAGCGCGCAGATTCCTTCAACGGTTTGTATCACGTCTTGCACGGAGCGATTGCGCCGCTGAATAACATCGGACCAGAGCAGTTATTTTTGCACGACATTACCAAGCGAATGGAAGGGGTAAAAGAGTTGATATTTGCGACCAATCCGACGATGGAGGGTGAAGCAACCGCGCTGTATATGAAAGAATTTCTTGAGCAGTCAAATATGGTCGATACTACAGCAATACAAATCACGCGCATCGGTCACGGTCTACCGATTGGGGCGGATATAGAGTACGCCGATGGCGTGACGCTCAAGCGGGCGCTGGAGGGTAGGCGGGGATTATGACTTTTTTTCTTTGTCTAACTTTTTATCAAACGTGAGTAGTTCATGAGTGTGTTGTTTTGAACAGGCAAGAAGATAACTATCCACAAAGTGTAAACCCTGTTTGTACCAGTGCCATACGTTTGATATCACTGAGCGTTCCTCAACGACAAGCCATTTTTGTGCAACAATAGATTCAAGCGCGGTGGCCACTGCATCTCTATTTTTCTTATAGACTGATTGCAACACAAAACTTGTTTCTGCCAACACAATTGGCTTGAGTATAAACTTAATTTTCCCTGATTCAGCTTGCTTGAACCACTCCCTCGTGAGCTCTTGTTGGCCTTTGTTATCTCCTACCAAAAAACGCACTAAAATATTGGTGTCCAGCAAGTAGCTTTTCACTCTTGTGCCCATGTAGTTTCAAACTTCTTTCTTGCTGCCTTGAGCTGCTTGTCAGATAATTTTATATCAGACGCAAGTGATCCCTCAAGCGACCAAAAATCCTTTCTTGGTTTGACCACAATTGTATCGTCTACCACTTGAATGGTGGCTTTTGCACTCCCAAGTATGCCAAACAACCTTCGAATAGCTTTTGGAATAGTGAGTTGTCCCTGAGTAGTAATAGAAACAGTACGTTGCATTTCATTACTTTAACTCAAAAATAATGTAAAGTCAAATAATAGTTGAAAAAACATGTGCTACCATATACATAACCCTATGATTCTTGCTCTAATCTTGTAGTAGTACCACCCTGTATCTTGGGTGGTTTTTTGTAAAGGAGGACGCTATGCAGCTCCAGGTTTTATCCAAACAAATGCAGGTAACCCCAGCCATCCGTGCATTTGCTAAAAAGCAATCGACCAAACTTGGCAAGCTGAGTAAAAAAATTACCGGTGCGCGATTATTTCTTGAGACTGTTAGCAAAAAGCATAATGACCCACAAGCAAATACGGCGACATATGAGGTAGATGTACCTGGCAAAAATGTAGTAGTAAAAGCTCACGCCAAAGATCTTTATCAGGCAATTGCGTTAGCAAGCAACTCAGCGGCACGGCAAGTTCGTAAGCTGTTTGAAAAACGGCGAACGAAGCAGCGACAACAGGAACGAAGTATAAAAGAGTAGCAGCTTGCACACACCAGCTTACTTGAGCTACCATGAGTGCATATGCCAGATGACCAACAACAAGACCCGCTCAAAGCTCTTGAGGACTTAATTGCCCAGAGAAAAGCAGGCGCGCCTGCAGGCGATACATCACCACCAGCTCCGGTGGAAGAATCAATTGCACCACAAGTAGACACAGAAGCTCTACTGGCAGAGGCGCAAGCACGCGATGCGGTTGATATAGCGACGCAGCGACAGAAGTTTGAAGAGCTCAAGCAGACATCGCCTCAATACCAAGCGGCGACAGAGCAAAAGCAGGCAGCGCAAGCAGAACAAACACAAGCCGATGTATTTTCGGATGATTACAAGATTCGACAAATTGATCACACAACAATTCCAGAAGAGATAACAGGATGAAACCAGGAGGTTCCAAAGGACCAGTGCTTCGTCCGCGTCCTGGCGGCGGATTTAACCAGGGATTAGGTCAATTTGGCGAACATCTTGATGAAAATGCGGGCCAGGTAAGTGCTCAACAAAAACAACTTGCGCAGCAACAAACACAGATTGCAGGTACTCCAAACCCAGCCCAAAAAGGCACTGGTCAGCAACCGGCACAACAGCGACAACCACGCGAAGTTGGCAGCATTGTTGACGAGACGATCAGGCGACCGGTACAAGATATCTGGCAAGAAATCAAGCAATTTTTCAGCATTACAAGTATTTTGCAGATTGATCCTCAGATCGACTCGCCAGAAGAGCAGGCCAAGAAAAAGCAGCTGCACTCTCGCTACGAGCAGCTGACTGAGGAGCAAAAGCAGGTAGCGCAAAAAAGATTTCAGGAAGAACAGCAGCGTAAAAAACAGCAGGAAGAAGAGGAGTTGCAAAAGAAGCAAATAGAAGAACAGCAACATCAGTCGTTTGTAATGCCATCCTCACCAGAAAAAGGACCAGTGGGACCAGCGAGTGGCAAATCAAACAAGCAGAATATGATTGATAAACTCAACATGGATCGCCAGCGAATGAGTCAGGGGCAGGGGGCGGGGTAACGATACAACAGCGTATGTGATGTGTTAACTTCCTAAACGTTGTGTGCAATTAGTACAATTCTTATAGTGATCTACCATAAAGTCAAATGGAGTCTTTCCTTTTAGAGAAGAATGACCTTTTTCGGTGTTATACCAGGCTATAAAATCAG
>Ga0210057_1005393_pt1 | contig 16438 bp, 13 predicted proteins | sample CryGeyCG2114_010_2_FD_183968 | JGI IMG/M metagenome (GOLD analysis project Ga0210057, IMG submission 183968) | Groundwater microbial communities from aquifer - Crystal Geyser CG10_big_fil_rev_8/21/14_0.10 (SPAdes) (version 2) | ecosystem: Environmental > Aquatic > Deep subsurface > Groundwater ...
AAAGAATTGAACATCAAAATACAGAAATGGACCTATTGTTATAACTTCTTACGCCCACATTCTTCTTGTGATAATCTACCCCCACTAAAGTACTACCTAACTGTCGGGCAGACTGGGGCTTAGTACAACCATATTCCGACGTATTATAGGTATTTTCTACCTTAAATCAACCATAAATTATGTATTGAAGTACCGATTTAAGCAGTTTTCCATATACCCTTTCGAATTTGGGTAAAGTCAGGTACACTACCGCGCATGGCTGAAGTGAAATATCGCACACCAAAGGGTACTAATGATGTCCTTCCAGAGGATCATCAATATCACACCTACATTAAGAAGGCTGTACGTCACCGATGTCGACAAGCGGGTTTTAAGCGTATTGATACACCAACCTTTGAAAAGAAAGACATTTTTGAGAGAGGAATTGGTGAACATACTGATATCGTTGAAAAAGAACTTTTCCTCGTTGGCTCACACCACAGCGAAGAAGGAATGGAAGAGTACGCTCTTCGTCCAGAGCTTACAGCGAGCATCTGCCGAAGCTACATTGAACACGGAATGAAACAACTTCCACAACCTGTGGAGCTGTATTCTATTGGCTCTTGCTTCCGTCATGACCGACCACAAAAGGGGCGATACCGAGAGTTTCACCAGTTTGACCTTGAAGTTATTGGCCTGACAGACCCATCACTTGATGCGCAGATCATTCATGTTGCAAATAAGATCTTCACAGACCTTCGTATTCGCGATCGTCTGACAATGCAAATCAACAATGTTGGAACTGCTGAAAACCGCAAAGAGTACATTGCCGCTCTTCAGGATTTCTTCATTGGTAAAGAGCGTAACCTTCCAGAGCTTGACCGTCAGAGGCTTGATACAAACCCAATTAGACTTCTCGATTCGAAAGAAGAAGATACTCAGATCCTCCTGAAGAATGCACCAACACTCGACCAGTTTATTGATGAGGAAAGCAAGGAATACCACAAAACTGTTCTTGAATACTTAGACGAACTTGGTGCTGAGTACGTCGAAAATCCAAGCCTTGTTCGTGGTCTCGATTACTATAACCAGACTGTTTTTGAATACTGGGACATTGATACAGGAGGAAAGAATGCAGTTGGTGGCGGAGGACGTTACGATAGCCTTATCGAGCTTCTTGGTGGGCAGCCAACACCTGGACTTGGCTTTGCAGGGGGAATGGAACGTACCATCTGGCACATGAAACAGGCTGGTGTTCAAGCTCCTCATAAAGATCAAATTGATATCTTCGTCGCTCAACTTGGTCCTAAGGCAAAAAAGAAGTGCCTTAGTCTTATCTCTCAGTTGCGAGATAAAGGTGTGCACACTCTTGGTGCTCTTGGGGAAGCAAGTCTCAAAAGCCAAATGCGACTTGCAGATAAGTTTGGCGCAAAGTACACATTGCTTCTTGGGCAAATGGAAGTGAAAGCAGGAACAATTATCCTCCGCGATATGGCTGCAGGAAAGCAGGAGGAGATCAAATTTGATAAAGCTCTCGAAAAGGTCATCAAGCTCCTTGGAGAAGAGAACCTCGATACGTATACACTAAGGGATCAGTTTGATGGCTAATGATATGAGCGAAGCTGCTTACTACTATAGAGCGATTAGACATCCAAGTTTTTCACTCCCTTCGCATGAGTCTGGATGAACTTCTTTCGTGGTGGCACTTCTGACCCCATGAGTGTTGAGAAGATAGAATCTGCAGCTTCTGCATTTTCCATAGTCACACGAAGCATGAGACGGTTTTCAGGATCCATTGTTGTCTCCCAGAGCTGATCTGGGTTCATTTCTCCAAGACCCTTGTATCGTTGGATGTTTGCACGAGGCGACTTCTTCTTTGCTTTCTCATCCCCTTCTTCACCTTCCTCGTCATCATCAGATCCTTCTGTTTCCTCTTGGTTTACACCCATATCTTTTAGAACTTCTTCTTTTTCTTCATCGGTGTATGCATAACGTTGATCCTTTCCTTTCGAAATCTTGTACAGAGGTGGCTGTGCAATATAGAGGTAGCCGTTTTCAATAAGTTCTGGGAAGTAACGGAAGAACAGTGTCATCAAAAGGGTCCTAATGTGCGCTCCGTCGACGTCCGCATCCGTCATGATGACAACTCGGTGGTAACGAAGTTTGCTCATGTCTTTAATTTCTCCAATGCCAACACCAAGAGCAATGATAAGAGATTTTACTTCATTGTTAGCAAGCATTCTATCAAGCCTTGCCTGCTCTACGTTGAGGATTTTTCCACGTAATGGAAGAATGGCTTGGAATTCTCGATTACGGCCTTGCTTTGCGGAACCTCCAGCGCTGTCTCCCTCAACAATGTAAATTTCACATTCTGATGGATCTCTTGATGAACAGTCGGCAAGCTTTCCTGGTAGTGTCATTCCTTCAAGTGCACCCTTTCGGATAACACTATCACGAGCAGCACGAGCAGCGAGACGCGCACGAGCAGCGAGGCTACACTTATTGATAATATCTTTTGCTTCACTTGGGTGCTCTTCGAGGTATTCTGCCAACTTGTCATTGACAACAGATTCTACCGCTGTCTTCATTTCTGCATTTCCAAGCTTAGACTTTGTCTGTCCTTCGAACTGAGGCTCACTTAAACGAACGGCGACTACTGCTGTGAGTCCTTCTCGAACGTCATCTGCGGTGAGGTTATCTTCTTTCTCTTTCAGAATACCGTTCTTTCGAGCATATGCATTAATTGTTCTTGTTAAAGCAGCCTTGAAACCAGATAGGTGGTGCCCTCCTTCGATTGTATGAATGTTATTGGCAAACGATACAACATGTTCTTGGAAGCTCTGTGTGTATTGGATGCCTACTTCTACAAGCCCATCATCAGTGTCTTTTTCGAACCAAATTGGTGACCCGATTTTCTCTTTTGATTCATTAAGATGACGAACATACGCAGAAATTCCTCCTTCAAATGAGAACCGATACAGTCGTGGGATTTCTTTATCTCCTGCTGGACGTTCTTTTCGTTCATCCAGAACGGCAATTGTAATACCGCGCGTTAGGTAACATTGCTGTCTGAAACGTGTCAACAGTGTCTCCATTGAATACTCGAGGGTATCAAAAATAGAGCCATCTGCCGTATATATTATTTTTGTCCCTCTCTTTGTTGTCTTTCCTTCTTCTTGAAGCTTGTTTTGTGTCTTTCCCATTTTATATTCCTGACTATAGATCGTTCCATTTCTATATACTTCTGCTCGTAAATGTGTACTCAATGCGTTTACAACAGATGACCCAACACCATGAAGACCTCCAGATACTTTGTATCCAGATTCATCTCCACCAAATTTTCCTCCTGCATGCAGTGTTGTAAGAACAATTTCGAGTGCTGGTAACTTCTTTTTTGGATGAATATCCACAGGAATACCACGGCCATTATCCTCTACACTGATTGCCCCCCCTTCGAGTAAGGTAACGATAATCGTATCACAGTGGCCAGCCATTGCTTCATCGATAGCATTATCGACAATTTCGTAGACACAGTGATGGAGACCACGTGTATCTGTAGATCCAATATACATTCCAGGGCGCTTTCGCACTGGTTCTAGTCCTTCAAGGACCTGAATTTGATCTGCCGAGTAGTTTTCATTCTTAGCCATATCGAGGTGGATTGTAGAGGGGTTTTTAAGTCCATGCAATGCAAGAGAAGTTGGCTTTTTTAATCTTTTTTTGTTTCAAATACTTGCATAAGCTCTTTCATATCCCTAACCTAGCCTCGCTTTATGGCAGTTCATGCACACAAACACGGCGACGAAAGTAACGATGCTCTCCAGCAGCGTTTCAAACGTCAAGTACAACGTACTGGCCTTATGAAGCTATTACGTGAACGATCACGCAATAAAAAGACAGACACAAAGCGTCTCTCCCGCCTCAAAGCTCTGAAGCGTGAAGAGTACAGGGATAAGAACCGCAAGAAGCAATTCTACTCCAATATGTAAGGATTCAAATGACTCTTGTGATTCCTGTGAATCTTTTATCGGAGTATTTCTAGTGCCTTCAACAGAGGTGCATCTCTTCCATCAATTTCAGAAATACCGATATCTGGACTCACACCAATACCGTTAATCTTTCGTCCTTTTGGTGTAAACCATTCTGCAATTGTCATTTTGAGGTTTGACTGATCATTGAACTGTAATACCTGTTGAACAGTCCCCTTTCCAAATGTCTTACTTCCAATGAGTGTTGCTCTATCTGCATCTTGCAATGCACCTGCAACAATTTCTGATGCACTAGCAGAACCTTCGTTGACAAGAAGTGCTACAGGTACAGAGTTTGGTACAATTTGCGTAGCTGTTGTGCTTTGCATTGTCTCATCCTTGCGTGTCTTAATGTTTACAACATCTGTCCCAACAGGTGTAAAGATGCTGACAACAGTATTTGCAGCCGTAAGGAGTCCACCTGGGTTGTTTCGAAGATCAAGAATAACTCCACGAGGATTTTTGTTCATCATTTCTGTCATTTGGTCTCGAAGACTATCTTGGGTGATACGTCCAAACTGAGTAAGTTGAACAATAAGAATATCGTCCTGCCATGTTATTTTTGCCTCAGGGACAGTGATAACATTTCGGACTACTGAAAAATCTAACTCTATACCATTTCGACGAACAGTAAGTTTTGCTGTGGACCCTTTTGGTCCTCGTACTTTTCCAACAGATTCAGCAAAACCAAGTCCTGCGAGAGAGATACCATCTACCTTTAAGATTTGATCTCCAGGCTTTAACCCTGCAGCCTCTGCTGGAGAACCAACGATAGGAGTAACAATTGTCAGTATTTCATCGATATACTCAACCTGAGCACCAATACCAATTACCTCTCCATTTATCTGAGACTGGAACTGCTGTGCTTTTGCTGGCCTCATGAATGTCGTGTATTTATCACCAAGACTATCAACAAGTCCTTCTGCTGCTCGGAATGCAGCTTCATCTGTATCAATATCATCAGTAAAGAGGAATTCTCGCTCTATCATACTCCAAATAGATTCAAGAATTTGAGTCTTTGGTAGATTCATTAACCTTTCGTTGCTCTTATAATTGATACGAATCGTTGGTGTCTCATCTTTTGCAATCTGCTCTGTTACTGAATCATCACCAGTCACCTTCCGAAGAAGAATATTTGCATCATCACCAGTAAGCATGCGTCGAACACCAAACAGATTTTCGCGAATTGGCATCATCCATTCTTTTTGAACAGCGACACGAACAGCTCGTTCGTCTGGAGTTCCTACTTTTACATCGGTGAACACTACTGGAGTTGCCGTATCAAACCCTGTGAGGTTTACCAGTACACGTAATGCTTGCCCTCGTGTAATACCTTGTGCAAGTAATAAATCGTACCCAAAAGATTCTAATGCATTTTTCTCATGCGCAATGCGAACGTACTGTTCTAGTCCTTTTGTTACTCTTCGGTAAGGAAGCGTTTTTGTTCCATCTACTTTCATTCTATCTAGATTGAGCAGCTGTACAGCTGCTCGGATGAAATCCCCTCGTGTTACTACTTCATTACTCGGTGTTTGAAGAACATCGTTTACCTCTGCAGCGTGTATTTGCACGGGTACAGTAAGAAATGTAATTGAAACAACAGTAAGCAATGCCTGAAAACGGCGTGAAGTAATTATCATAATATGAAGAGGAAAATGGTTAGTTACAGTATAGCGTGCAACATTGTGATTTCCAATCTTCCAACGAAATCTACTTCGCGTATTGTGCGTAAAATGTATGTGAATCAACGAGGTTATCTGCTGATACCAGCACTCCTCGCTCTTTCATACACTGTTTCTTATAAAAGAGAACAGAAAGTATCCAGAACCCTCCAACAACGTAAAATAGCGAAGGAATGATGAGGAGTGCGATGTAATGCAAAAATGAACCTGGTGCTGCACTAAAGATGTCCCCTAGTGTTCGTGGGTTTCCTGGTAGTAGATCTGGTAGTGTTACAAGAAAATTAAATACTCCATGAAGTGTGACTGCACTCACAAGACCAACGATGATCATCTCTCTTTTAAAGACTACTTTTTCTGGAATACGAAAGAGATTATGAAAGAAATGTGGAATAACATGTACCTTACCGAGCTTATGCTCTTCTTCGAGGACTGCACCTGCAAAGAGTGTTAACCCATAACAGTATGCAAATACTCCTGTTGATAAAATGTGAACCATATTGGTAAGAATTGCTCTTCCAAGAACATTGCCTATGAATGCACCCCACTGTGGAACCTCTGGGTTAATAAGATATGCACGAACGAATGCAATAAAGTAGCTTGGGTTGAGTACGTTTTCGGCAAAAGCGAAACCAATTGCAACAATAATTCCAAGTTGTAACACATCATCAATAGAACTAAAGAAGCTTTGTCCACTCTTCTTTAATACCCAGAATTTTGAAATTTCTTCAATAAAACCAACAATCAAAAATGATATGAGTGTAGTAACCAACGTAGAGCGCATACCTGTTACCCCAACAAGGTTTCCACTAACGAATGCATTTGTACTTCGTGTGAAGTTTTCTGGTGTTACTCTAAAGAGGAAGAACTGAAGTTCTATCTTATGACGGACTAACATGTCATAAAACAAAATTGGCGCTGTTGAAAGCATTCCTGAAAGGAACATCAAGATAACAAGGCTCATGCGCTGCTTATGTTCTTTCATAAAGAGCATGCACCAGATCACTGCAGGAATAAGTGCAATGCCCGTTGCAAGGAGTCTTGCAGACCTATCTGAGGGCAGTTCTGAAAAGAGAATATGCACTGAAAGCCAGAAGATAAATGTTCCAAGAACTGCTGCCTTCACCTGTGGCCTCCATGGTCCGAATAAAAATCTCCATGACATGACAACACACACAATACCCAGTGCCATAAGGAAAGGATCCTTCGCGCTACTAGGGATAAACAACATGTTATAAAAGCCAAAGAGGATGAATGACATGAGTGTTCCAACTGAGAATGCAAAAACGTAGTGCTTTGCCTTTGGCCACATGAACTGTGCGATAACACTCAGTAGTCCTGTGCAAATGAAAAATGTTGCAGCAAGTGACTGACCATTATCTCCATCAAACGGAACAATGCCACCTACTGTTCGAAGTGATAATGCAAAGAGACCAATCGTTGTTGCAATAGTGAACCCAATTGCATACATCGATGGTAGATAAAATGTACGTCCTTTATGTGAAGTATCAATGTCCTTACTCTTCTCCATAATATGATTCATAATTCCCATCCAAATTGCAGTCAGAACAATACTCAATACAATGAGTGCTGAAATCATTGTTCCTGTATATGCAGATGTACTTTGAGCTTGTGCAAAAATATCTACAGGATTTTCTGCCAATGCCATTCCAGGGAAAAGCATAATTTTAAGTGAGAGGAGACTCATAAGCCTGTTATTTACTAATTTGTATTTATGTTTCACAACAACATTATTATAGCATAATTTGACTAATATTGTAAGCTATTACTTAATAGTATAACCTTCTTTGTAGCGCTTATATCCATTCCCTGCTACTCTCTGGGCCATACTTCGACTACACTCAGCATCAATGCCAGCTACATCACTCGACCAAATTGTTTCTCTCTGTAAGCGCAGGGGTTTTATCTTCCCAGGATCAGAGATCTATGGAGGACTGGCAAACACATGGGATTACGGCCCACTTGGCGTCGAATTGAAAAATAGAGTAAAACAACACTGGTGGAATACATTCATTCATAGACGAAGTGATATGGTTGGACTTGATAGCTCTATCCTTATGAACCCAAAGGTATGGGAAGCCTCAGGTCATGTTGGCTCTTTTGCTGATCCTCTTGTGGATTGTAAAAATTGCAACGAACGCTATAGAGGAGACAAGCTCCTCGAAGATACAATGGGAGTAGAAGCAGTTGCAGTACTCAGCCTCGACCAAGTACAACCGATGCTCGCTGCTGAAAAAGTAAACTGTCCTAAATGTGAGAAAAATGATTGGTCTGAAGCAAAGCACTTTAACCTCATGTTTAAAACCCAACAAGGAGTCATTGAAGGAGAAGGTGCAGATATCTACATGCGACCAGAAACTGCACAGGGAATCTTTGTGAACTTCAAAAATGTCCTCCAAACAGGAAGGCAGCGTTTGCCATTTGGAATCGGGCAGATCGGAAAAGCATTCCGAAACGAGATCACCCCTGGAAATTTTACCTTCCGAACACGAGAGTTCGAACAAATGGAAATTGAATACTTTGTTGAACCATCAACAAAAGAAGAGCATTTTCAGACATGGAAAAAAACAGTATGGGATTGGTACACAGGACTTGGTATCGATCCTGAAAAAATCCGCATTCGTGCACATGAAGATGATGAACTGAGCCACTATAGTTCTCAAACTGTTGATATCGAATATCAATTCCCTTGGGGTTGGGGTGAACTCTTTGGTCTTGCAGACCGTGGAGACTACGATTTGTCTCAGCACGAGAAGTTCAGCGGACAAGACCTCAAGTACACAGACCCAGATGATGCGACAAATAAGTTCCTTCCACACGTCATAGAGCCAAGCTTTGGTTGTGATAGAACAGTACTCACCTTCCTTCTTGAGGCATACACAGAAGAAGAACTACCAAATGGCGATGTTCGTACAGTGATGAAATTTGATAAACGTCTCTCCCCTATCGATATCGCAATTCTTCCACTTAGCAAGAAAGAACACCTTATTGAAAAAGCAAAAGAAGTGCACCAGCTTCTTCTTGATGAGACAAACCTTGTCACAGATTTCGACGTCACTGGGAGTATTGGAAAGCGCTACCGTCGACAGGATGAAATTGGTACACCCCTGTGTATCACTGTGGACTTTGGAACTCTAGGAGAAGAAGATGACCAAGGGCCTAAAGATACTGTTACCATTCGTGATCGAGATACTCTTGAGCAGAAGCGAGTAAAGATCTCTGATCTTCGGAATGAAATTGCAGAATACTGGAAGAGCTAAAGAGGTATATCGACAGATTCTGTACCTGATAACCTTTCTTCATGCACCCTCATGAATTTACGAATCTGCTCTTCAGTTTTCTCGTTAAAGATATCTGCAACTACTCCTCGGAGCTGATCCACATCTGCATATACCTTTCTGCTTTCGAGAATATGATCACGAAGCAGCGGCCCAATTTGCAACATTCCCTGTTCATCCACTGGAAAATCTTGTGGAATATTTTGGACTTCACCGTACGCAATTCCTGCTTCAAATGCTCGCTGAATCTGCTGCTGGAATTCTTTTTGATACTGACGAGGAACTCGCTTCTGACTATAATTTCGGATGATGTGAAGGTCTCTACCAATAGACTGGAGAGTCTTGCGGATTCGCATCATTCTGCCATCTTTTGGGTGTTCCGTATTAGGATTCATAACGATGAAGGGCGCTTATTTTGATAGGGTGCTATTCAAATGTCACTAGCAGCACTGTTGATCTGTGTCAGGATGCTTCTTTGTACAGTTAATCTACTCCCCTCTTTTTCTCTTATATTAGGCTTCATTCCAAAAAAGTTGATACTGGTCATTTTTGACAAAAAAGAGATTTTTAGGCATTTTCTTGCCAATAAAATGCTTATTGCTGTATAAGTACTGCACACTTTTAGCTGATCGCTCGTGGTCCTGACTCTGGAAACGGAGGATCCTCCACAACTAGGCGAGATGATGCTAAGGGGAAGATAAGGATTTCATCACCATTTATTACTCTCCCTATTTATGTCTACTGTTACCGAAAAAGACCTTATGACGGCTGCATGCCATCTCGGTCATCCAAAATCAAAGTGGAACCCAAAGATGTCTAAATACATCTACTGTATCCGCAATAACGTGCACATTTTTGATCTTGAACAGACAAAGAAGAAGCTCGACACTGTGTGCGACATCTTGTCTAAAATGCAGAAAGAAGGAAAGACTGTGTTGTTTGTTTCAACAAAACAACAAAGTATTGTGTACGTTGAAATGTTCAAGGAGGCACTCGGCCAGCCAATCGTTACAAAGAAATGGATTCCTGGACTTCTTACAAACTGGGGAACTATTAAGAAACGTATTAAGTACTACCTAGACCTCCAGAACTCATTTAAAACTGGTGAAATCGAGAAGTATACAAAGAAGGAACAGACTGCTCTTCGTAAGGATATGATGAAACTCGATACTGCTCTTGGTGGTGTTGCAACAATGACTGGTGCACCAGATGCAATGTTCGTTATCGATGCAGTTCGTGACCATGTAGCGATCCTTGAAGCTCGTAAGCTCAAGATTCCAGTCTATGGAATTTGTGATACTAATGCAGATCCAGACCTTTTTGATGCATGTATTCCAGCAAATGACGATGCTGTAAAATCTATCGAACTTATTATGAACACTGTTCTTGAGGCAATGGGCGGAAGTGCTCCTGCTGCGAAGAAATAATACCTCTACTTACCTAACCCCTATACGTATGACAAACATTGATGCAAAAGCTGTTGCTTCTCTCCGTGCTCGAACTGGCGTCTCTATGATGCAGTGCAAGAGTGCACTCGAAGAAGCAAATGGTGATGAAGAAATGGCAATTGATATCCTTCGAAAAAAGGGTGCTTCAGCTGCAGCAAAAAAAGCAGACCGTGAACAAACAGAAGGACTTATTTTTACTGCAGAGTCTGATGGAAAAGCTGCGATGATTCGCCTTGACTGTGAAACAGACTTCGTTGCTCGTGATGACAACTTTAAGGAGCTCGGCCAGTCTATTGTTGATGCACTCCTCAGTGATGGCGTTGATGCTGCAAAAGCAGTTGCTGATGAAAAACTTCCTGGCATGGTCCAGAAGCTTGGTGAGAATATCTCTGTTGGAGAAATGGAACGTAAGGAAGCTGCGGTTGCTGGTGTATATGTTCACAGCAATGGAAAAATTGGTGTTATCGTTGGATTGTCATCAGGAAGTCCAGAGGTTGCTCGTGATGTTGCAATGCATGCAGCTGCGATGAGCCCACTGTACATTACCCCAAATGATGTTTCACAAGATGCTGTTAATCGTGAAAAAGCAATCTGGGAAGAACAACTTGCTCAAGAAGGAAAGCCAGCAGAAATTATGGCAAAGATCATGGCAGGTAAGGAAAAGAAATTCCGTGAAGACAATGCACTTATTTCTCAGGAGTTCGTCAAAGAACCAGGCACCACAGTCGACACGTTCCTTGGTGATGCACAGGTTACTGAATATGTCCGTTTAGCTGTTTAATTTCGTTTTTTTTCTCAGCTTGGCTCAATACCGGCTCTTGGATGGAAAAGTCCATAGAGTCGGTTTTTTGTTTATATACAGTCAATAACTAGCCCTAAGAAGTCTAGAATTGTTTACAAAAATTCCATATTGCCCTATAATAATTGTTATGGCCAATACAGATATCCTTATTGCAGAAGATGACGCGGTTCTCCGTGAAGTCTATATGAAGAAGTTCACTATTAGTGGCTACAACATTCGTACTGCACAAAATGGAGAAGAAGCTATTGCAGAGATTCAAAAGAAGCAGCCAGATATTCTCATCCTCGACATTAACATGCCTATTCTCGATGGATTTGGTGTTCTTGAGCGTTATCCAAAAGCCGAGCGACCATTCCCTGTTATCATGCTAACGAATTTTGGAGATGATAAAAATAAATCTCGTGGAATTGAACTTGGTGCTGATGACTACTTTATTAAAAGTGAAATGACCATTCGAAAGCTACTCGAAATGGTAGAAACCCTTCTTAAGGCAAAGCAATATTGGGGCGATAAACAGCAAGGTAATGCCTAAATAGGGTACTACTTGAGCAAAAAATCTGCTATAATGATATGATATCTTTATGGAGATTTTCCTGTCTATAATTGGCACTCTCTCGCTTGGAATTGTTCTGTATATTGCAGCGCTTATTTCCCGTTCACAAGAGGATAGAAAGCGGGAAGAGGAAATGGTATTTCTCCAAGTACTTGTGCCAAAGAAGGAAGGAAAAGATGATAAAGAGACAACATCCGAGCAATTCTCCTCAGGGGAAGACTTTAAAGAAGTTATCGGTGTTATGGACCACTTATACCAATCGTTATATGGAATCTATAATTCTAGAATGAATAGATATTTTAAAGGTCAGGATTTTATCTCTGTAGAATATGCAGCACTTGGGGGAGAAATTCTCTTCTTCTTTGTCTGCCCAAAACGGATTTCTCACCTCGTCGAAAAACAACTGACATCGTTTTACCCAGATGTCATTATCAATGAAGTAGAAGATTACAATATCTTTACAGAAGATTCGTACGTAGCAGCAGATACACTTTTGCCAGCAAAAGACTTCTCATTTTCTTTCCGTACATACGAAGAGCTGAAGACAGACCCTCTTAATGCAATTGCAAATGCTTTTTCAAAACTCAAAGTTGATGAAGGTGCAGCAATACAATTTGTTATCAGACCTGCAGCAGGTGGATGGCAACATAAGTTGCAAAAGGCTGCGACGCAAATGATTAACCCTAAAAAGACAAAAGCAAAATGGTACAACCCTATTACATGGCTGAGCTCTTTCTTCTCTCTACTTACATCTTCAGAAACATCTGAGGTGGTAAGTTTACAATCCTCAGAATCTACTGGAAACCGTGTGTCTCAGGTGCAAGAAGAACGCAGTAAAATGCTCGACCAGAAGGCAGAGAACCCAGGATACTACTGCACCATTCGTGCTATTGGCTCAGCAGAATCATCTGCCAAAGCTCAAAATGTTCTTACGGGTATTATTACTGCCTTTGCTCAATACGATAGCGTACAAGGGAACGGCTTTAAGCGTCCTCAGATGGCGAGCAAAGCAGGTATTGTGAAGCGGTTTGTAAGACGGTCACCGCGTCGATCGATGCGTCAGCGTCTGCTCTATCCAAAGATGCTCGTTGGAACAACCGAGCTATCGTCATTCTTTCATTTACCGAATATCAAATATAACAAGATTGACATGATCAAGTGGCAGAAGTTCAAAACTGCACCTGCACCAAAAGATCTTCCAAGCGAGGGTCTCTACCTTGGAAACAATACCTACAGAGGTGATAAGAAAAGAATTTATATGGATAACGAAGATCGCTTCCGTCACTTCTATATTATTGGACAGACTGGTACTGGTAAGTCTTCTATTATTCAGCTTATGGCGAGACAGGACTTCCATAATGGAAAAGGTGTCTGTGTCATTGATCCTCATGGATCACTCATCGAAGACCTCCTGCCGTATATTCCTAGAGAACGAGCTGATGATGTTATCTACTTCAACCCTGCAGATACAGAGCGTCCAATGGGGCTCAATATTCTGGAAGCAGCTGGACCAGAAGAACAAGATCTCGTAGCACTTGATGCTATGAACATGATGGTGAAGATGTTTGGCGAAGAAATATTTGGACCACGTATCCAAGACTACTTCCGTAATGGTTGTTTGACACTCATGGCAGATGAAGATGAAGGAGGTGCTATTACAGACCTTGTGAAACTGTTTACCGATGATGAATGGCAGAAGCATAAGGTTTCTAAACTTAAAAACCCAATTGTTCGTGCTTTCTGGGAAAAACAAATGGCACAAACGGGACAGAAGGAAAAAGCAGAGATGATCCCCTACTTCGCTGCGAAGTTTGGACAGTTCTATACGAATGCTCTTATTCGCAATATTGTTGGTCAGACGAAGTCTGCCTTTGACGTCTCGAAATGTATGAGCGAAGGAAAGATTCTCCTCATGAACCTTTCAAAAGGACTGATTGGAGATATCAATGCACAACTTCTTGGTATGATTGCTGTAAGCAAGATCCAAGTTGCAGCAATGAGACGGCAACGTGAATCTGCAGAGGCGAGGCGGGACTTCTTTATGTATATCGATGAATTCCAAAACTTTGTGACACCATCTATTGAATCTATTTTGTCTGAGGCTCGTAAGTACCGTCTTGGTCTCATTCTTGCTCACCAATACATTGATCAACTCGAAAAAGAAAGTAAAATATCAGGATCAGTAAGCCTGAAGGGTGCCATCTTTGGAAACATTGGTACGATGATGTTTTACAAGATTGGCCCACAAGATGCAGAAGTCTGTGCAAAAGAAATGGCTCCTGTCTTCTCTGAAGGAGACCTTGTGAATGCAGATGCATTTATGGGATCAATGAAACTGAGTACAGGTGGACAACCAAGTCGACCTTTCTCAATAGAAGTACCACGCCCGTGGCTTGATACAACATACATCAAAGATGATCAAGCAGCAGAAGCATTCAAACAGCTCAGCCGGCTAACGTATGGTCGACAAAAAGAGTTTGTAGATCGCGAGATCCTGAGACGTATTAGTTAATGCATCATGAGACGTCACGCCGTGACGCCTGTACCAATCCCATTTCGATCTTGATTCCATATTTTTGGATTATTTGATATGTACGATCGAATAGAATTTAATGAATGATTATTGCGAATAATATGGTCATGAAAACGCGGTTGCCATCCAAAATCGATATGACCCATTGTATGGATTCGTTTGGTACACACACATTTCATTTGTTGAATAATGGACCCCAATGATTGTGGTCTTTGTCGAAATAACGAAACCGTTTGTTGGACAAGTGTAGAGACGTCACGCCGTGACGTCTCTACCACGTCATAATCATTGTTGTGACCTATTACAATAATCATATGTATGTGGTTGGGCATGACAATCCACGAATCGATGCATACATTTTTTCGTATTAATGATGTTTTTTGAATTTCACATGCAACAATGCACCCGATTTCCGATAATCCCATTATGTCATTTCGTATTTCTCCAAACCAATGCGCCCTAGACTTTGTACAAATGGTTACAAAATACTTTCCAGGTTGGGAATAATCTCTGCCAACCAAGCGAGTTGTTTCAATTCGATACTTACCTTGAAATATCATAGAGAATCATATTCCAATACCCAACCTATATATGACAGACATAGGGGAGATAATATGCAGGTCAATCACATATATCTTGCATCATTTAACGATAATTCTCGTTCTTATGCACTGAAGAACACTTTACCGTAATGCAATAGTCTCAACTGGTACTGCATGTACCAAGTACCTCTGTGACACAGAGTCTACTGGCCAACATGTGTAGAGGATGAGCTCTTCCCCACTACCATCATCATTAAATGGCGCTGTGTCTTTTGCAAGAATCGTCTGCTCATGCGTAACCTCGTACACGTACAACTTGCCTGCGTATGTCACGTAGATCTTATCACCTGTCTGAAGCTCGTTTACACGTCGGAAGATTTTTGTATATTCAGATACATCCCATGGGTAACCCGAACTATGCCCATAGATCATAATTTTTCCTCCACCACCTGGGTAAGAAAACAGGTGTCCAACACCAAGGTCAAGTGGATCAAGTACACCATCTTTTGTCAGTGCATCTGTTGGATGAGTAATACTAAGATCGACAATGCCAAGACTAGGCATAGAAACAGAAAAGTATTTCTCTGATGCATATGGATGGTTAATCTTAGGCGCAATTGAAACATTCTGAGGTTGAGACGTAGACCCCCCACCTGTATATACTTGCTGCTGCACTGTTCTCTGTACTGGAACTGCAGTGCGCTGAGCAATAAGAATTGGCTCTGGTCCAGAGTAAACAAACTCATCATTGGTGCGAATGGAATGAAGTCTATACACCATGTCGACAAATTGACCACGTGTAATTGCAGACCCAAGTTTTAATTTTCCTTTGTGCATAACAACATTACGCACGACTGCTGCATTAATAGATGATGTGTACCATTCGTTTGGTTGGTTTTCTATATAAAGGGAAAGCTCTGCTTTCTTTTCGGTTCCCTGTTCTCCAAATGTTCTCATAAGCATTGTAACAGCCTCTTCCATGTGAAGAAGTTGCCCTGGGCGGAATGACCCGTCTGGGTATCCAGTAATAACACCTTTCTCAAAACCTGCTTCTATATATGGTGCATACCAATCTGTCTGTTTTGTATCAAAAAAGAGCCCTAGTGGTGGCATCTTTTGCTTATAGAATGAGATACGACTGTCAAAACTCCCCTCAGCCTCTAGGATAATCTTTAGTGCCTCAACACGATTCAGCGGTGCTCCTGGCCGTGCGTATCCATCTGTATACCCACTAATAACGTTGCGCTCTTGAAGGTATGCAAAAGAATCTTGATAGTCTGTTCCGACCGTATCTAGAAACCCTGCAGCAGTAACAACATGTGAAACCATAGATGCTGCTGTGACAAGCACCATAGAAACTATTAGCCGTCGGAGGAGCTCGCTCGGAAACATTAGATGGTTATCCTATACTTTTTCTTTATTTTGTCAAGTTTTGTTCACAACTGAAATATACTAAGCCCCAATAAATCCGACAGTTTAGGACTTCATTTCCTACACTGTTCCTATGACATATCTAAACCCCAAACAGCTCAAAGCGTATAAAAAGCGTATTGTAAAGGATTCCTATACATTCGG
>Ga0210057_1005394_pt1 | contig 16435 bp, 19 predicted proteins | sample CryGeyCG2114_010_2_FD_183968 | JGI IMG/M metagenome (GOLD analysis project Ga0210057, IMG submission 183968) | Groundwater microbial communities from aquifer - Crystal Geyser CG10_big_fil_rev_8/21/14_0.10 (SPAdes) (version 2) | ecosystem: Environmental > Aquatic > Deep subsurface > Groundwater ...
ACCTTTTTAATTTATTTTTCTTCTTATCCTCCTTAATCTTCATTGGAATTTTTATATTTATTAACATTAAGATATTTAATGGCATATTTTCAGAAAAATCGCTGGAAATGGGAGCAATAATCTCTCATTATCTCTTAACATTTATAGCCATAGTTTCATTCTTTGCGATTATCTTTGGAAATCCCCATGGTTTCAACAGGATTATTAATTCAAATAATGGGTCTGAATATATTAATTTTTATGTAATCAATGAGGGGAATAAAGATATTTTATTTGAGCCATTCTATTATTCTGCGAGTACTTTGATGGGAGGGGGATATGGAGATTATATCCCTCAAGGTTTTTTATTTAGATATTATAGTATCTTTTTAATGTTTTTTGGATGGTTTGTATTTTTGATACTTTTTTCACAAACAATTTCTTTCTTAATAAATAAAGAAATGAATAAGCATAAAAGAAACTAAGTAAATTTAATTTTTAGAATAAAGCAAATATTCAATTCCAAAAGTGGAGATGGATAATGAAAATAGTACAAACCAAAAAACTTCTTCTGTTCCCGTACCCCAAAATACTACCATATAATAAACGGCTATGGCTTGAATAATAGCAAAAATCCAAAACATTACATTTCTTTTATTTATGATTTTTTAAGGAAGATTAACTTAATAAGTTTAACGATTATGTGCTCTGGTGAAACCATTATAAAATAATTATTCAAATTTTAGCAACGAACGAACAAAAGATTATATGGGGTTGGTTTTATGGTTGTAACAGCTTGTTTAGTTGTTTGAGAAGGGGTTTTGCTTGTTTTAGTAAAAAACAGGTTTAGTTAACTTTTTATAATTCATTTATATACTAATCTAATGAAGAAAAAATATTTAATTTTATTATCCATTTTCTTTTATTTTAGTTTAGTTTCTGCATTTGATTTTACTGTAAATGTTGATAGCACTCCAACACCAACCCCTTATGAAGGAGAAACGGTGTCTTTAGGAGCTAGTGTTATACCTTCTGTAGAATATGGATGTAAATTAATTTGTAAATGGGCAACAGCAGATTTCGGGGAAAATTTAATTAATGGAGGGCAAAGTATTCCAAATGGATCAAGAAAGGACTTTGGATACAAAGTGATAGCTTCTGGTTTTTCTGGAATTAAGCAATTTAATTTAGAAGTTTCTTGTAAACGTTCTTCTGAAGGATTTAATTGTTTCGAATCTCCTTGGACTACTAAAACATTCCCTCAAGGAGGAGGTTCTTATCAATTTGAGTTTGATTATTTAGGAGATAATCAGTGTCAAGTAAATAAAGCTGAAGATTGCACAAAATCGTTAAGCGATTGTCCTTGTACGTCTTCTGGAACGGCATGTATTAATTCTATAGGTTCTGGACAATGGAGTGGACGAATCCCAGATAACAAAAAATGTGTAACCTATTGTGGAAATGGGATTAAAGAATCTTCCTATGAGAGTTGTTCCAATTGTCCGATAGATTTCGGACAATGTAACTTATATGTTGGATGTGTTTCTGGAAATGAATGTGAAGGGGGTTTTTGTATTCACGAGGTTTGTTGGGATAAGCCTTGGAGGGCAGGAGATGGATTTTGTGATATTAACAAAGAAGAGAGTTGCAAAAATTCTGATGACTGTGCTTGTAAAAATAATGAATTATGCTCAAATACAGGAATTTGTGAAAAACCAGAAACAAGCAAAAAAGAAGTAACAGAAGCCATCAAAACAGGAGTTGAAGAAAATTTAATAACTACAAAAAATAGACAAAAAACTATTTCTATGACCTCAATTGGATTAATCTTGTTAGTAGTTGCAGGTTATCTTTTTTATAAAATGAAAAACGAAAAGAAAAATTCATCAAGTAAAAAAGTTGTAAAAGAGAATAATAAAAAAGCAAGAGTTTCTGAACTGAAAAAGAAAATAAAAGAGAGAAAGAAGCATCTTAAAAAATTAGAAAAGGAACATAAAAAATATACTAAAAAGGAAAAATAAAAATGAGATTTTCTGAAAAAGAAATGGTTGGAGGAATAATTATTTTAATTATTATTGGTTCATTAACACTAAATTTATTTTGGACAGAAACAGCACAGGTTAAATTTTGTGGAGACGGAATTTGTTCGGATAATGAAAATGAAGTTTGCAAATTAGATTGTAATTGGTGCGGAGATGGTTCGTGTAATGCAAATGAGTGTCTTACTGGATGTTCAAAAGATTGCAGTCTTTCTCAATGTGAAAATAGAAAATGTGAACCAGAAAAAGGGGAAAACTGCCTCAATACTCCAAACGATTGCAAATGTATTGGGGGATATTGCAATACTCAAACTAAACAATGTGATTATCAAGGTTGTGGAAATAATGTTTGTGATAGTGGAGAGAATCCATCAAATTGCCCTAATGATTGTAAAGGAGAATCTTATCAAGCAGAAGATATGTCAGATATTAATTATCCAATTATCTTTATTCATGGACATTCTATGACTGAAGGAGATAGCGAATACTCAATTAATTCTTTTAAAAGCTTCCAGGAGAAATTAGTCGCCGAAGGTTATGCAGAAAACAGAGGATTAGTTCTACCTAAAGGATTAGATTTACAATCTGGCTCTTGGAGCAATACAAATAAACCAATCTCGGTAAGAACCACATACTATTTAGATGCATATGATAATTATGGTTCATATGTTGGGCAAGAAGATAATCAATTAATTTCAATATATTCTCAAAGACTCGGAAAAGTTGTTGACGAAGTATTAGATGCAACAGGAAAAAAGAAGGTAATAATCATAGCTCATTCTATGGGTGGATTAGTTTCTAGATATTATATAAAAAACCTTGGGGGAAAAGATAAAGTTGATAAATTAATTGTGATCGGAACTCCTAACCATGGAGTTTATGGATATATTGCTTTTGGTTGTGAAAGTTGGTTTGGTAGAAATACTTATAGTCCAGAATGTGAAGATATGCAATACGATAGTTCATTTATTGCTTCTTTAAATGCTGGTGACGAAACCCCTGGAAATGTAAAATATTTAACTATTGCGGGTAATTGCGAAAATGATTTATCTGGTTTTGCAGGGGATGAGGTTGTAAGAGTTGGTAGTGTAAAATTATCTGGTGCAACCAATAAGGTTATAGTAAGAAATGGTTGTTCAGGACCAGAAACTTATCACACAAGATTAATCCATCCATCACAAGTTCCAGAAGTTTATAATGAAGTTGTAAATTTTCTTTCCTAAAACCAAACCACACAAATTTTTATAAATCCCCTATTCTCTTCGTCGGTATGGCAAAATCAGCGTTAATAACAGGAATAACAGGGCAGGATGGCTCATACCTTGCAGAATTTCTATTGGGAAAAGATTATGAAGTTCATGGATTGGTAAGAAGGACAAGTCAAACAAGTGCAGAATTTATTTCAAGTGCTCCAAACATTTCTCATCTTCAGGGCAACAGAAATCTACATCTTCATTCAGGAGATTTAACCGATTGGTTTTCCCTCGACGAAGTTGTTAAATTAGTTAAACCAGACGAGGTATATAATCTGGCTGCACAATCCCATGTAGGAGAATCATTTAAACAGCCGGAAACAACAAGAGACATAAATTACAGGGGTTTGGTGAGGTTAATTGATTCAATAGAACATCACGCTTCAAATGCCAGAGTTTATCAGGCATCTACATCAGAACTATTCGGAAAGGTAGAAAGTGGCGAGAGTTTAACAGAAGATTCTCCAATGGCTCCTGTAAGTCCTTATGCTAAAGCAAAACTTGAATCACATAAATTAATTTCTTCAAGGAGAAATGATGGAATTTACGCTTCCGCCGGAATTTTATTTAACCACGAATCCCCAAGACGAGGAGAATCTTTTGTAACAAGGAAGATAACAAATGCATTTGCGAGAATAAAATTAGGACTTCAAGATAAATTATTTTTAGGAAATATGGACTCAAAAAGAGATTGGGGGTTTGCTCCGGATTACGTTGAGGCGATGTGGTTAATGCTCCAAGAAGATAACCCAAATGATTATATTGTATCGACGGGAGAAACTCATACTATAAGAGAATTTGTTGAAGAATGTGCAAAATATGTAGATATGAAAATAGAATGGAGTGGAGAAGGAATTAACGAAAAAGGAATAAATGAGAGAACAGGAAAAGAGGTGATTGCAATAAACAAAGAATTTTTTAGACCAGCAGAAGTGCACTATCTCCTCGGAGATTCTTCTAAGGCAAAAAGAGAACTCGGCTGGGAACCAAAGACAAAGTTTTCCGGCCTTGTAAAAATCATGTACGAAGCAGATTTTGAAAGATTAAAGTCTTCCTAAAATCTTTGAAGTATCTCCGACGGCTTTTCATAACTATCTGGTTTAAAGATAAATTAAAGAATAAATTACTAAAGCAAATTAAGTCATCTTTGTGACGGCATATCTTGTATAAGACATAATTTATAATCTCACCATAACAGGCATACTTAGGCAACTTACCTAATCTATTTAACTTATTACTCTATTAATGAACAAGTATAAAACTTCTGTTCTAAAAGAACAGCTATAATATCAATTCATCATAAAGAGATAAAAGAATTATTAGACCTTTTAAATATTTTATAAATATCGGAAAATATTGTAAGAAGAAACAGCCCCCTCAACATTCTAAATAAATAACTTTGTTGGAGATTCCCCCTTCATGGATTATAGGTGAATGGGAACTTTCGCACAGATATAGTTTATTTCCTACCCCTATTAAATCCACTTCAATTAAGTTTGTGTCTGCCTTTACTCCAACTTCGTTGTTAATTCCTGTAACAAACAATCTTATTGGTCCCCCAGGGTAGTCTACGACCTTTTGTTTCTGATTATCATCTATTGTGATATTTATTATTTCTGTTGAGCCTACTTTACCAAAATTAATAATTGAAAATGTAATAAGGATGATTATAATTATTGCTGTTGCTACGAATATATTCGGATAAGAAATATCCAAGTTCATTCTCTTTCTTGCCATTTTTTATTGTGGAATCTATTCCTTAAAAATTTATCTTTCAATGGAGTCTACAGAATTAATTGATTATCTCTCTTGATAGGTCTTATTAATATGAATAATAAACTTTTATTTTTTTCTCGCAACAACAATAAAATGCTCTGCTAAGCCAGGAAATCTTTCTCCTAACCATTCAAAAAAACTGCCTAAAATTGGTTCTCTATTTTTTGAATAAATAATATAATTTCCCGTCAATTTGAATGAATTAAAAGTGGATTTTCTAAAAAGTTCTCTTATGAGATTAGGAGTATAAACCTTATAATGATACGGAGCTATTGCAAATCTGGGATTTTGACCAAACAACATTAAAATTCTATTTTTTAAAGATATTAAATTCGGGGTTGTGATAATAAGAGTTCCATTTGGTTTTAACAGATTATGAATTTTTTTGAGAAATTCTCCATCATCGAATGTGTGCTCAATAATTTCTCCTGCGAGGATTACGTCAAAACTATTTTTTGAAAATGGAAACGACCTTGTTGCATCTCCTGTTTTAATGTCTAATCTTTTTTTTCTTCCTTTCTCTGCTGCCCTGTCTGAGATTTCTAATCCTTGGACTTGAAAACTTAATTTTTCTACTTTTTCCAAGAAATTCCCGGAGCTGCATCCAATTTCGAGGAATTTTCCATGTTTAATTTTTTTTATTATTTTAAAAACTTTTCTGTATCTTGAATCGTTGATATTAGCACTATACTCGTCAAAATTTTTTCTTTGTAACAGGAGATTTTTATTTTCTGATTTTTCCATTAGATTTTTTTCAGGAGTTTTAGTTTTAAAATGTAGTAACAGACAACTCCCTGATAAATGAAATCTGCCATCGCAAATTTCAAGACCGGCCAGCCTTCTTTCCATCCGGTATTTATTATCTTAAAAAAAGCCGCGGGAGGAAATATGAAAAACGCCAAGAGAGTGAAATCTCTTCTGAGTCTTAATGCTAATTTGAAATCTTTTCCACGGTATTGGAATTTTTCTAATTTATTAAAATCCTTAAGTGTCCATTCTGCATGGTCTTTTGCCCGTTTATGTCCTCTCTTCATTAAGTTTTTCCAAGAAAAATTATTGTAGTTTGGCTGATGCTCCAAATGAAGATTTGTTTCGATGACATTTCCTATAACTTCCGGCTCATCATTTCCCGGGAAATTTAGGTATGAAATTTTTGAGCTTCTAAAAAGAGCCATTTTGTGCGGAAAATTTTTTGTTATGTATTTTTTGCCATTCCACCAAGGCCATAGCAGAAGATATCCGTCAGCTCTCGGATTATTTATAAGAGTTCTAAAATTTTTTCTTAGTTTCTCAGACAAAAACTCATCTGCATCCAGCTTTAAAATCCAGCCAGTTTTAATTTTTTTAAACGCATAAATCATTTGTAAAGAGGCTCTTCCTGTGTGAGGTCTTGTAAAAATTTTATTAGTGTATTTTTTACATATTTTGAGAGTGTTATCCTTGCATTTTCCGTCGTGGATAATAAAAATCTCGTCAACGACATCCTTAACACTTTTTAAAGCCCTTCCTATAATGTTTTCTTCGTTGTGAAGTATCAGGAGGGCAGTTACTTTTTCTTTCATCTTAAACTATTTTGAAATAAGTATAAAGTTTATAAAGATTGGGAAAGATGGAATTTCTATGGAAACTTTATTTGATGAAAGGTTAGAACTATTTAGAAAGTTTGGAGATGAAAAGGTTGGAGATTTAAAATTTAGGAATCTTCTTTATAGTAAAAGGGAGGATATAGATTATTTTCAAATAATTGAAATGTGGCTTGTAGCAGTGTCCCTTTGGAAGAAAAGTAATTTTAAAGAAAAAATGAAGGACTATTCTATTTTTCTTTATCGGAGACATAAATCTAAAAAAAGAAGAAAAAGTTTGGAGAAAAGACCGCCAAAAAATGCAATTGCGTTCTTTCCAATAAGTGAGTCTACAATAATGCTATTTGAACCTATAATTGGTTTGCTCAATGAAAAAAAACAGGAGAATTATATGTTGAGATATGATTATTCAATGGACGGAATAAAGAAAGAAATTGAAAAAAGGGGACTTTCCTATGTTAGTTTTGAAAAATATCTGAATAAAGAAATGGAAAGTGTAAACAAGAACGGTGTTCGGAAGAAAATTTCAAAAATCTCGGAGAAAGTGCTTTTACGGAAGAAAAAATATTCCGTTTTAAGGGGGGCTATAGAATATTATTTTGGTCCGCGAAAAAGATTTTTGGAAATAGTAGATTTTGTTGAAGGATTTAAAAACTTTTTGGAGATGGAACATCCGTCAATAGTCTTCCTCCCGGATGAGACAATCGATATTGCGCGGGCAGCTTCTTATCTTTGTAAAAAGAAGAATGTGCCTTGTTTGGTTATGCAACATGGAAGCATCACGGAGGAGGGCGCGGAACCAACCGAAATAAATGCCATTAAAAAAATTGTCTTTGGCAAAGCTATCAGGGATTTTCTCGTCAACAGGGGGATGAATTCAAAAAAAATAGAAATTACCGGTTCCCCGCTTTATGACTCTTTTTCAGAGAAAATTTCAAAAGATAAAATTATGAATCTTAAAGAAAAATTTGGAATTGAAAAAAATGATAAGGTAATTCTATTTGCCAGCACAGGGGATAATAAACGTGCACTTCCGAGGCTTACTGCACTCTTTAAATTTGCAAAAAAAACACCAAATATCAAAATTATCATAAAGCAACATCCTGCAGAATATCACAAAAAAAAGTATGAAAATTTTTACAGAAAACTTGCTGAAAAGAATTTAGTTGACATAATTATCAGCAAGGACGAACTTAGGATTCTTCTGAATTTTTCAGATGCTTTTGTTACGGATTTTTCAACAACTATTTTAGAAGCGTTGATTGTTAGAAAACCGATTATTCTGATGAATTTTGAAAAAGAATTTCTTTACAAAAACTATCCGCAATTTAAGGGGGTGATATGGCACGTGTATAATGGTAGTGAGTTTATGAGAGCGATATCTGAAGCTTTTGAAGCCAAAATGGATAAAAAGAAAATGGAATTTATTGATGGGATAATTGAATATAATATGTATAAATCTGACGGAAAAGCCTCTGAAAGAATTTCAAAGTTAATAGAAAAGTATAAAAAAAAGAATCTTGATTAGAATTAATGACTGAAGAAGATTTTGGAAAGAAAATATATGGTTTGATGTGCAAAATTTTTCCAATTATGAGAAGCATAACCGGAGAAGGAAATAGGAGAGCATTAAAAATTTTAAGTGAAATTATTCCACTTGAAACAAAAGAAATTCAAACTGGAAAGAAGGTTTTTGACTGGACTATTCCAAAAGAATGGAATATTCGCGAAGCGTGGGTAAAAAATCCCAACGGAGAAAAAATTATTGACTTAAAAAATTCAAACCTTCATGTTGTTAATTATAGTGTTCCATTCCGAGGCAAAATCTCTTTAGAAGAATTAAAAAGTCATCTTTATACTCTTCCAAAACAGCCAGACAAAATTCCCTATATTACTTCCTACTACAAAGAAAGATGGGGTTTTTGTTTAAGTCAAAATGAATTTGATAAATTGGAAGATGGCGTCTATGAAGTCTTGATTGATTCGGAATTAAAAGATGGAAGTTTAAGTTATGGCGAGATTTTTATTCCGGGAAAAAGTGAGAAAGAAATTTTAATTAGTTCATATTTTTGTCATCCTTCGCAGGCGAATGATAGTCTGAGTGGTGTTGCACTTTGCACTTTTCTGGCTAAAGAATTGTCGACGAGAAATCTAAATTATTCATATAGGTTTTTATTTATACCTGAAACTATTGGAGCTATTGCCTGGTTATCTTTGAATGAAGATAAGGTAAAAAATATTATTGGAGGATATGTAGTTACTTGTGTTGGAGATTCGGGCCCTTTTACTTATAAAAAGTCCAGGGCAGGAAATCATTTAGTTGATAATGTTGCAATAAAAGTTTTAGAAGAAAATGGTGAAGAATTTAAAATAAGAGAATTTGACCCAAGTGACGGGAGTGATGAAAGGCAATTTTCTTCTCTGGGATTTAAAATTCCCATGGGTTCTTTAATGAAAACAAAATATGGAGAATTCAAAGAATATCATAACTCGGGAGATAACTTAGATTTTATGAGCGTTGAATCTTTGGAAGATTCTTTTAAAAAATATTTGGAGATAATCGAAGTTTTAGAAAAAGAAGATTTAGATAAGTTTAATCTTATTGAAAAATCTATTAGTGAAGGTGAAAAATATTTAAATTTAAATCCGAAGTGTGAGCCCCAACTTGGCAAGAGAGGATTGTATGAGACTATGGGGGGAAGAAGAGGGGTTAAACTTAATGAGGAAGCGATATTTTGGGTTTTAAGTTTTAGCGACGGTGAATATTCTTTGGAAGAGATATCTGAGAGATCTGGGATAGTTTTAGATGATTTAAGAAATGCTGCAATTATTTTAGTTGACAAAGGGTTGTTGAGGAGATTAATTTAGGTTAGGATTTTCCTTTAATAAAAAAAAATTGTCTTTTTCTAGTCTTTCTTTTAGAGTGTTGAAAGTATCTACTGCTTTTACAACTTTTATTTTACTATTTCCTAAAATTACTTCATTTAAGACCCCTTTTTCTTTTAAGTAATCTGAAATTTTATCAAAGTCATAGGTTATGTTTTTGTCTAGTGGACGAACGTTATATTTGAATATAAATTCTTTTAACTCTCCATTAATCTTTGATTTTCCTTTAAATTCTTTTATGAACCTATAAGAAACTCCAAATCTTTGCTCAATAAAGTGCAAATAAGTCATATCGAAAGTATCCCCGAAAAAAATAAGTTTAACATTTTTATTGTATAACTTTTCAAAAATTGAATCTTCTCCAAAACAATTTAAACCAGTATTTGTAAAATATTCTTTATTCTGACCAAAAACAGATACTGAAAAAATAGCATCCGTACTTCTTTTAACATTCGGCATTTTTCTAAAGTATTCTGTTAAAACACCAACCGTTGAAGGAGTTTTATTTATATCATAGATTTCATTTTTTGTAAAACTATAGGTAAATGTAGGCATGATTATTGTTCCTCTTTTTCCAACAATATTTTTGAACGAATTGATAATTGCCTCAAGAAAAGCTTCTTTATTTTTTATATTTCCTATTTTCCCAAAACTTGTGATATCAGAATGAATAAAAATTATATCGCCTTTTTTTATTCCAACCTTTTGCAAGGATTTTTCAATATCTTTTAAAGTTATTTTTTCATTTTCTTTTGTTATGTAAAGAAGGGGGTTGTTAATTTTGTTTTCCATTTTTTTATTTTAGACAGAAATATTCCTGCCAGTTTCTTTCGAATGAATAATTTTTTTGATTTCATTTGCTACTTCTTCTGGTTTGGTAAGGTCAGTTGAAAATCTTTTTAAAAATTCTGGAACAAACTTAGTATCCATCATTCCAGGAGATACTGCATTCACTTTGATATTCTTCAATTCTACTGCTAAAGATTTCATAAGCCCGAGTAATGCAAATTTTGAGACTACATAGGATGAAAATGCTCTTGGGGGATTTCCAATTATTGCTTTTGTTAATATGAACACTATATCTGATTGAACATTAAATTGGTGAATAACTTTCTTAAGAAGATAAACTTGATTTAATAAGTTATTTTTTATATCTTCTTCATAATCTTCAGGTTCTAATTTATCAAAAGTTTTTAGATTTAATGAGTTAGCAATAGTATTTGTGAAAAAATCAATTTTTTTATCTTTAATCATATCATAAAATTCATCGATAGATTTTTTGTCTGATATGTCTAAATGATGAAATGTTATATTCTTAGAAAAATTATTTTCTGGCTTAGTTGAGTAATAAGTTCCTATGACTTCGAAATTTTCAGATAATAACATCTCAACTATTGCCTTACCAAGACCGCCAGATGCTCCTAAAACTACAGCCGTTTTCATTTTAATAACTGAATTGTTATGCCCCCCCCCGCAATTACCTCTTTATTAGTATTTATAATCTCTGTCTTTAAGGTTATTATTTTTGTGCTATCACTCTTCGAGGTTATCTCCCCCGAAATTGTTAAGACATCTCCAACAAAGCAAGGTTTTCTAAATTGCGTGTTTATACTTAGTATTAAGCAATATTTTCCGGGCAAGTGAACACCTGCTAATCTAGAAAAAAATGATTGAATAAGAAGCCCATAAACTATTGGCTTCTTAAACTTTGTCTGTTTAGCATATAATTCATTAGTGTGAAGAGGGTTTTCATCTCCAGTTAAATTTTGGAAATTGACTACATCATCGAGAGTTATCTTTCTTATAAAATTTGCTTTTTGTCCCATTTTCAAATCCGCGTATTTGTATGTTTCCATTTTTTATTTATGATTAAATTTTATCCCCCTCTCCTTTTTCTACGATTATCTTTACCCACCCATTTCCTTCAAAAATTTTTTGATTATCCTGATTAAAAATTTCTGAATTTATTTCAACTACCTTTGTTGATTCACTTTTTGAAATAACTTCTCCCACAATTCTTAATTTATCTCCCTCATAAAAAGGATTCATAAATTTTGATTCTTGTTTTAAGCAAATAGAACTTCCTCCAGGCAGATGTTCCCCATATAACCTGGATAAAAATGAGTTTAGTAAGAATGCGTATCCAATCTTTTTTTTAAATCCTTTAGATTTTGAGAATTCATCGTCTGTATGCATCTTGCTAAAATCTCCAGAAAGTTCTGAAAATTTTTCATGAATCTCTTTTGAAATGTCCACTTCAAACTCTACTTTTTCTCCCAATATTATTTCCTCAAAAAATTTCATTTTATTTTTTTAAACTGTTCTCAACAGCAGATTTTAAGCTGGCGAAATCCCTTATGCTGTTAATGTCAGAAGATTTTATTTCTATTCCGAATTCTTTTTCAATTTCATTTATCAAGAGAAGGTGATTAAATGAGTCCCACTGCGAAGTATTGTTCATCGAAGACTTATCAGATACACTTGATTTTTTTATAGATAAAACCTTTGCGAATATTTCTTTTAATTTTTCTTCTATATCCATTTTAATTTTCTATAAAATTTAATTTTATAAATTCAGGGCATTTATAGTTAATATTCTCTATGTTCAGAGACCATATTTGATTGCCTTGATTCGTTGACTCTAATATGAAATTATTGTCCTTATAAAAATCCTTCGCTGGCACATTTCTATCTGATGGGATAAATTCTCCAATTATATTTTCAATACCTTCTTTTTTTGCTTGCTCTATTAAAAAACTAAGAATTGCTTTTTCTATTTCTCTTCCGATAATCCTGCAGGATAAGAGGAAAGTGTCTATCTTCCAATTTTTTTGGTTTTTTTGAATTATGACCAGACAGGTTATTCCATTGTCCCCGAATTTGTCTTTAACTCTTGCACAAAACACTATATGGTCTTTGTCGTTACAAAACTTCTTTGTTTCTTCTTCCGAATATCTCTTTGTAGTCATATTGAATTGATTAGTTTTGTGGATTAATTGAAAAATTCTTGGAATTGTAAATTGATTTGCTTTTGAAATTTCGACAGACATATCGAGGTCCTTTAAAAATTGCGATAAATCTGAAGAAGATTCCAGAAATAATTTCCTTTTTCTCTGGGAGGTGAAAAGTTCTCCTTTTTTCTTGTCTTCCTCAGTAATGGTTAAAGTATTAAATTCATTTAATCTTTGAAGTGCGAAAATGTAAGATGACGGATCCGGGGGAAGTTCTGGAACAAAAATTTCCGGCAAAGATTTCCTTACCATCTCTCTGTTTACCGGGTCATCATCAAAAAAGACAAAGGTGTCCAAACCTATGTTTATTTCATCTGCGATTTCTTTCATGTTTGAAATTTTGTCATTCCAGTTGATTTTTATTGAGGCAAAATGTTCCTGTTTCAGAATTTGGTTTGGGTGTTCTTTTAGAACTTTTAGTGCATCGCCCGGATTGTTTTTGCTATTTATTGCAAGAATCAATCCCTTTTCATACAAACTTAAAATGTGTTTTTGGAACTCTACAAATGCTCTGCCTTCTGGAGTGTCGGGTCCAAGCTTGATTCCTCCAACGCCATCTTCTCCAATAATCCCGCCCCATAAAGTATTATCCAGATCAAGAACAAGGCATTTTTTTATTATTGACAGGAATGGCTTTATATATCCTATATACTCGTCGCACAATTTGGAGATTAAGTTCATATCAATTCTTATCTCTGCTAAATAGCTCATCTTTGAGTTTATTATATTAATTTTTCCGTGTTTTGATGCAAAGGAATCAAAATCAAACACCCAAACTTTTGGATTTTGCAGGTACTTTTTTCCAAGTTTTTCATTTAGAGATTTTATCATTTCAAAAAATCCGTAATCTGTTTTGTTTTCTAAAATTCCAAACGGAGAATATGTTGGAACCAGAAAATTGTTTATGACTATCTTCCCGTTTAATTTCTCTGATAAAATATTTATCAGATTTGCTATTTCTCTGAATTTTTCATTTATCAGTTTTTGTCTTTCTTCTTTTTTAAGACGGTATGGAAAAAAGAAATTTTCCCCCAAAATTTTTTGGAGGTCTATTATCAAAATTGTCAAATCAGGATTAAATTGATAGAGTTTGCTATTTTGATTTAATATTTCCTGCGAGTATTGGTCATAATCTGCATTGTAAATTTTTGAGAATATTCCCTGCTCATTGCATTTGACATTCAGAATTTCAGGTATGCCTTTTGTTGTAAAATTCGATAAAATTGCAATTTTTATTTTTTTCCCTGGCCGATTATCCTGCACTTCTAATTTTTTGTTTTCATTGAAATATTCGGCAATTGTTTTATCAGTTTTTACATCCATTTTTTGCCCCTACCGCGAATGCGATTGCGTTATTTTTAGAATGAGATAAGGAAAGATTTATCTGTACTTTGGAATATGCGCTTTTATTTAAGAAAATTTCCGGAACTCCTTCTTTATCATTTAAAATTTCTATATCTCTTGGAAGAGTTTCTTTTTTAAATTTTTTCAGATTTGTTAAAACTTTTATAACTGCTTCTTTCCCAGCAAATCTTACTGCCAAATGTTGTGCTGGATTTGATTTTGAAAGGCAGTAATCTATCTCTTTTTTTGTGTAGACTTTTTCAAAGAAACTTTTATGTTCTTTTTGATTTAGTTCTTTGAATCTGGAAATTTCTTCTATGTCTACTCCTGCGGCTATACTTATCTGACTCATGGAAATTCAAAAGTATTCCTCTTTAAAAGAGTTTTTGTTGACTTTTTAGCTTGGCTCATTCTTCAACTTCCACTCTCCACCCTCATCTTTTTCAAGTATATCTTTATTAACAAAACTATCTCTAACTTTATCAAAATGTTCCTCGGTGATTCCTATTAACTTACAGAATTCTTTTTTCATCTCAGGAGTTAATTTTCCATCTCGCTCTTTTACAATTTTTAATCCTTCTTCCCTTGTTATAGCCTTATTTCTTATTGCAATATTTACTTGGTCTGTTGTTCTTCCGTAACCATATTTTACCCATTTCAAATGCTCTCTAACATCAAGAAGTTTCATGTCGCAATTCTCCATTTTCATCCATGAACCTGGCCAAGCTTCTGGTAATTCTTTCCAACCAAGTTTTTTTACAACTTCAACATGCTCTATTGGATTCCATTTATGAAAATATCCATAGAAAAGACCCGTTACGCCAACCCTGTTTATTTCTTCGTCACTTGGATAAATTAAAGGCTTTAAATCTGACATAGATATTTCATCGTCAATCGTATCTTCTTCCCTCATCCCGCGCATTCCTCCATATTCCTGCCTCCACCTTTTATCCAGTGTTTTTTTTTCTCGTCCTGAAGCCGGACCACCATATTCTAACTGTGAATTTTCTCCCCAAATAATTAAGGGAACATTAAACTTCACTGCAATAACCGCAGGAATTGTGAAAATGCCAACATGGTTTATCCAGTGTGAATCTCCGACTATTTCGAAACCTTTCTTAATCAATCTTTTTACAATTTTTGGATTCATAGTAAAATGGATGTGGTCAACTCCAATATTTTTTAAAACTTCTAAATTATAAAGTCCTGTTGGTGTTTGGTCGAATTGGTCAAATGTGACCGCTAATGGATTCATTTTGTGAATTACTTTCATTGCATAAACCTGCCATGTGCTGTCTTTTCCTCCGCTTACAGGAACAATACAGTCATAGTTAGAGCCGTCTTTTGAACGATATTTTTCAATTATTTCTTTGAATTCTTTTCCTCTCTCTTCCCAATTTATTCCTTTTAGAATGTCGTGTTTTTTTTCGGCCGAATGACAGGCATCACAAATTCCTTCTTCATCAAAATAAATGTCTGGTTTTGTGTCGGGAAAAAGGCATTTCTTGCAGTATCTCATAAGAAATAAAAAAGAAGGGGGATTTTAAAGGTTTTGTAATCTTCAGTATCTCCGAAACAAAACATAAAATTAAATAGTTTTAACTATCAATTTCATACAGGAGTTTGGTTGAGTGCAGGGAGCTCATCTTTCTGCGGGCCCTATATTTACCGCATTAAGACATGCGCTCTTCCAAAACTTTTCTCTTGGTTATTCTATACCAATGAACAACCAAACCTATAATCATCAATTTCCTCTCAAGTATAAAATAATTATTTTTCATTTCTATCGTCGAGAATTACAAGATAAACGTCTCTTCCTAAATATCTTCTCGGACAATCGACCTTGGCTCCATCTCCAAACTTTGTCACTTTCTTTTTTATAAATCCTGCAATATTTTCCATGATCAACTTCGTTTTTGGAATTAACTCGACTTTCTTCATATATAATAATTATATATTAACTTTATAAGCTTTTTGGAGTAATTTAGGAATGATTAATCGCGTTCGGAGATACTGGATAACTCGCTATCAATTCTTCTTCTTAAATCTCTTAAATCTGAAATATATTTTCTTTTCAATAAATCCCATTCAACATTTTGCGGCGTGACGCCTTCGGCGTCAAAAACCACCACCCGACCAACGCCGTCCGAGTAGGACAAGTTGCCATCGTCGGAGCCGACGCCGCCATCCCTGTAGAGATAAAACCTCGACAATCCATCTTTTTTTGTCCAAAGTTTTCTTGTTGAACTCCCAAGTTGAATCGTTTCATTTCTATAGTCAAATCTTTCGTCAGTTACAATTTCTGTTTGCTCATTAAACTTTGGAAGAAGTCCATAAGGATTTTGAGAGTTACTATAGTCATGGCACATAATATTCGTATAGCTCGGTCATAAAATCTCGTTTGTTTAATGCCTCTGCAATCTTCATTTCAAATTCTTCTTTTGTCGCCCAAACACTTATCGCCATCCATTTCTTAACTTTCTTCCAAGTCTGTTCAATGGGATTTAACTCTGGTGAATAAGCGGGTAATTGAATCACTTTCAAAATATCTTTTTTTTCTTCAT
>Ga0210057_1005396_pt1 | contig 16433 bp, 11 predicted proteins | sample CryGeyCG2114_010_2_FD_183968 | JGI IMG/M metagenome (GOLD analysis project Ga0210057, IMG submission 183968) | Groundwater microbial communities from aquifer - Crystal Geyser CG10_big_fil_rev_8/21/14_0.10 (SPAdes) (version 2) | ecosystem: Environmental > Aquatic > Deep subsurface > Groundwater ...
TTTTATTTACGATAAAAACTGGGCTTCGAGATTTGAGGTCTGGCCGACAAAAAACAACATGATGATGGCTGAACCGGTTGGTTTGCAAGAAGGTTTGGGCATAATGGGATTTTGTTATGTTCCCTACAAATTTGTCTATGACATGTATTTCCCTGTTGTTGCAAGAGTTTATGATTCTAATGAAGCATTTCAATTTCCTGTAGCTGTTGTTATAAGTAAGAATATGCCTAGAGAAGCAGTTCCTGGAGAAAGTGTAGAAAATGCAGAAAGAATATGCGACAAAGCAAATTCTGATTTAACTATTTATACTTATAATGTTAATTTAGACCCGGTTGAAGCTAATGTTGAGTTTAAATGCCTCAACGATGTTTGCAGTTTGGGAAAAACAAAGGCAGGGAATAATGGAGCTATATTAGAAACTAAAGTTCCTCAATGTGTAAATGGAATTTTGGTAGTAAAAGGGGGGGGTTATAAGGAAAAAGATTATATTATCTCTACAAATGAAGAGAATGTTGCAGATATTATCCTAGATAAAGAGTATAATCTAACTTTAGAGGTTTATGTGGATGGCAGTTTAACTGAAAATATGGCTATCCTAAGTATAAGCGAGAATTTTGGGGATAGTAGTGCAAAATTCCTGAATAGTATTGCGTATCCTACAAATCCTAATTTAAAAATTTCAGAAGGGGCTTACAAGTTTGAACTTAAGGTTTACAAGCAGAATTCAATAATCTTGCCTTCAACTAATAAACAGCAATGTGTGAAAATTCCTAGGGCTGGTTTGTTAGGAGTTTTGGGTATGACTGACGAAAAATGCTTTAATATAGAAATTCCTAGCCAGACAATAAGCAATGTTTTATATGCGGGGGGTTATGCTAACTACTACATAACGCTTAGTCAGTTAGAAAATGCCGGCAAAATAAAAATTTATGCTATAAGTGTTAAGATTCCTAGCAGCATAGAAGAAATTCCAGATGTTTATGATTCAATTGAAAATAAAAAATTGAATATTGAAATAGCATGATAAAAAAAGAGAAAATAATTATATGTATTTTTCTAGTTGTAAGTTTGTTAGTAACAGGAGTAAATGCTTTAGATTTATACACCTCAAACAACTTTCAAAGCACATCTGTTGTAAAAACCCAATATTTTTCAACAAACATTAACAATCCTTATAATACAGAATATAGTTTCTTATATTCTACTCCTACTATACAGCAAAAAGAAAATTATTTTGATTTGATGATAGCGATTCCTCCTGGTGGATGTACCCCTGATGTTGTAAGAAGTGATTTGTTGGAAGAGCAAAATGTTCCTGTTTTTTGTCAGCTTATGGCTGTAAAAGTTAATCCGGGTGTTGACATATCGAGAATAGATAGAATTGTCACTTCTTCTAATTCTGAAAATCAGTATATTTCTGGAATTGGTTTTCATCCCGCAAGAGCTGCTATTAAGTCTACGGGAAGATTAATCAGTACCCCTATAGATATGAATATAGGATATGTTGTTATTGTTTTGAAGCAAATTCCTACAGAGAAGCAGATGCCTGATTTTGTTGAAGTTAATCTGTCAGCTTACTTGCTCTATAATTCTGAATTTGGTTTTGGGATAGGACAGACAGAGTTTTATGTTCCACAACTTAGTGATGTTGAATTTGAAAGTAATTATGAGGATTACGGCTTTTTGAAAGGGCAGGCTTTTTTGAGAGTTGAAGATATGGATAGCAAATCTGCGGTGATATCTATTTATAATTCAGCAAAAGATAAAGTTTATGGTTCTCGGTTGGAGAAAGGAAAAAGCTATGATGATATTTTTCTCCCTAGTATTTATGGGGGGCAAGGAATAAAAGTAACATTGGAAGATATAACTGTTCCGGAGACTAGAGCAAGAATAATTGTTGGGAGTAATATTTATGATGTTTATGAAGGGCAGAAATTCGCAGATGGGCAATGTACCTTAACAAAAGCAGAAGCGCAGGGAGGAGGAACAGGGTATGTAAACATAAATTGTGGTGGAAACACAGTTACGTTGACAAAGGATTTTGGGAAAATTCAGCTGAAAGTTGGAACAGGAACAGGAGAATATAGTGTTGGAGACACAATATATGTAAATACTTATCTTGTTTATTTAGGAGTTATTCCTGATACTTTTGCTAATCAAGAGAATAAAGCTTATGCTGTTTTGGCTAAAAGTACAAAAGCCTTGACTAAAGACGATATTGTTAGCATAAGAAATAGTTTAAGTGCAAAAATAAGTTCTATTAAAGCTACTACATTAAAAGATTATAAAAGTCAATTAGAAAAATTAAGTTATTCTGGGGCGGAGTTTAAAGTAGTTTATAGTGGCGCTGGGGAAGTTAAATGGGATAAAAATAGTAATCTTCAAGTAAGTTTTGATGGTACAAAATATGAAAATTTAAAATTAGCTGATGAGACTAGAAAGTATTATGATGAAACTGTAACTGGTTATGATAATGTTATAGAAAGATTTGGAAATGAAAATTTTAATGGGCAAGACAATACTGATTATGCAGTACAGGCTTTATGCGCTAAATATATATTGGCTAGTGATTTAAAACAGAATTTAGATGCAAGAGAATTCCTGCTGGATTTAAGTAAGGATTATCCTGATGCTGTTTGTAATGGGAAAAGTATAACTTCTATTCTCAATGAGCAGGAAATAGTCAGCAGTGAAAATGCTAGAAGTTATGTAGAAAGTCAGAATTTAGAGTTGGAGTTAGTTTCTGTAGACGAACCAGCTAAGCAAGATGCAAGTGTTGATTTTGAATATTTACCTATTAGGACAAATAAACTTAAACCTGAGACAGAAAACAAGCATAATTTGAGGAAAGGAGAGTCAATTAGTGATTTGGGAGATGGAAGACAAACGAAAATAACTTTGGTTTCTTTTGATGAAAATGAAGCTACGCTTAGTTATAGCTGCCTTAAACAGATAAGAAGAACAAAAAGAATAAGCGAGATAAAAAAGACAACTACTAATAAAGTTTTGGAGCTTGATGAGTGTGACGGAAGAGTTATTGTAGACAATATTTATCTAAAAAAAATTGCAAAAGTATCAGTTATTCCTGAAACAAAAGGGAGAAGTCTCACATCTAATTTTTCAGTTAAAATAGGGATAGAGAAAAGAGCTATCCAGTTAAGTCCGGAACAAGCAAGTGAAAAAATAGAAAATTTAAATAAGACAATTGAAAGCTGGACTAAAGCAAACGAGAATTTAGGAAAAATTGTAGAAGGAGGAAAAGCTGCATGTTTAGTAACTGCTGGAGCTTTAACAATTAAAAATTATCTTTCTGGTTTGTCAGGAGAAGCTGCTGCAAGAAACAAGGTTATGACAATGGAAGGAGGATGGAATCAGATTTGTGAACAAAATTATCAGAAATTAGATTATAGCAGTGTTGATGCCTGCATATCTGGGAAATCTAAAGAAATAGAGGCAAGCGTAACTGCAATGCAGAAAGCTATGAAAGCTTATAATGACGCTGAAGAAGCGATAGTATCTACAAATACGCAAGCAGGAAAAGGGATTTTAGGACAGGATAAAATTGATTATGCAAAAATTAGGCAGGGAGAATTAAATGCAGTAAAAGGATTAGGAACAGTTAAATTGATAGACCAGAATGGAAAAAGTGTTCCTTTTGATTTTAGTAAGGGGTTGGAAAAAGTAGATGTAGAAAAAGATGGAATAAGCAGTTCTGATTTAAGGGAATTAGAAGTTGATATAAAAACAGCTCAGAATCCTGATGTTCCTGAAGAGTTTAGGAAAGCATTGCTGAAAAAATCAAATCTAATTTTGAATAATATTTATTCTGCAGGAGAAAATAGAAGAGCAAGAGAACAATCAGCAAGCTCGTTAGGAATAAATGCTGTTGATATGCATATTATTGCAAACAGACAGACAACAAAAGAAGATTATACACAGCTTTTGTGGAGTAAAGTTAGTGGAAATTTTGATAGCATTTCTGGAATTAATGCTAATGATAAAGTAGCATATATAACAACTCCTGGAAGCAGCGTTAATTATTTAGCTGTTTTGCAAGGTGATAAGCAATTAAGTGTTAAGCAGATATACAACATTACTGGAAAAACATTAACTAAATTAGATACAAGTAAAGATAATAATGCAAGAAATGCTGCAAATGTTATTTTTAATTTAGTAGATGAGAATAGTTATCATAATAGGTGTGAAAATTGCAATGAAGCTAAATTTTATAATTCAGGAAGTTATAAAGGACTTCCTCAACTTATCCCATTTGATAAAGATAACGGGTGGTATGTTGCAACAGAAAATTTGCTTCCTTTATTGGGAGAGGCGAAAACTTACCAAGATTCTGGAAGAGTTAACAGCTTTTATATTTGCAATATAGACGGCAACAAAAGAATTGATGAGGTTGGAATAAGTGATGATATATGCAGGAGATTTGATTTGTATACAGGAGATACATTATCTGATTTCCCAGGTTTAACTAAAGACCAGACAAAGGTGCTTGTTTCTAAAGCAATTAAAGCATTAGAAGATGCTTCAAGACAGGCAGCTAATAATCCTAGTTCAATAACAATTAATGGCATGGTTTTGAAAGTTGTTGGAACTTCAGGAAGTACTGGAACAAGATGTTCTGATTTTATGTCAGCTGAAGATTGTAAAATTCTATTTAATGTTTGTGATCCATTTGTTTGTCCTAATAGCAGATGTGACTTAGGAGGAGAATATCATGTAGACGATGTTATTCAGTCAGGTATAATAGGTTCTATTGTGCTATGTTTGCCTAATTTCGTTGGATTTGGTGGAGACGTTTATGTTCCTGTTTGTTTGACAGGGATACATGCTGGAATTGAGGGATGGATTTCAATTCTAGAGGCACATAAAGCTTGTTTGCAAGAAAATATTAAAACAGGCAAATTAGTAGGAATATGTGATGAGATTTATTCTATTTACCAATGTGACTTTTTCTGGAGGCAATTAGCTCCATTTATGTCAGCTGTATTGAAAGGTTTGCTTTCTGGAACTTTCTTGGGAGGAACTAAAGGCGGGGGAGAATATATGTTTGCAAATGCTGCATTTACTAATGCAGAAAACTCATGGAAATATTTCACTAATAGTTATGCTTCTGAATCAAAATTAGCTTTTGGAGTAAAGTCATTTACAGAGATTGGAACCGAGATATGCAAACAGAGATTTGGTGTTACATATCCTGATAATTTTGGCTCTGTTTTATCACCCGAAAGTCCTACACAGTTTACTGCATGGTTTGATGAGATGACATATTCAGATGCGACTGTTCCTTCTACTAGCCAGTATAAAGTATTTTATCATATTTATTCTGGGGCAGACCAGGGAGTTTATTATGTTGTTTACCTGAAATCTCCTACTACAACATTAGGTTATGTAGGGACTCCGCAATATGTTGTTGCTTCTGGATTTACTGGCAAAGGAGAAACCGCGTCTGAAACAAAAGATTTCATTGCAACTTCTGGCTTTAAGGAATTATGTGTGAGAATAAATGCAGAGGAGAAATGCGGATTTAAGCAGGTTTCTACTTCATTTGCTTTGAATTATGCTAAAGATGAAATTGTTGCAGACCAGGCTAAACAGCAAATTACAAGCGAGACAGAATGTATTGCAGGAACCCCTAGTGTAGGAAGCTTGTTAAATCCTAATATTCAAGCTGGTGCTGAAGAAGTTGTAAGTCCTGAGTTATATAATAGAGGAGTAATAAGAGTTTGTTCTACTAATAATCCTGGAGAGACAAGTGATCCTACAAGATGGCAGGAAGTTGGAGTTTGTTCTGGGAATATGAAATGTTGGATTGATGTATACAGTGTTAAGAATGCTATTCAGGGAAAAGGGATTGAAAATAAAACTTTAAGTGCAATTGATAATATGGGTAAACAGGCTTTAGTTTCAGAAGGATATTTGGATGAGCCTGAGGGAGAGAATGCAATAGGAACATTAAAAGAAAAATATAATAAGTTGCTTAAAATTTTTGAGCAAGGAAAACCTAAAACAGCTCCTTCCTGGATTGATAATTTTGATGAGGATGTTAATGGTAATTATAGTATACTGATTTATAATCATCAAAAAGCAGATATTTTCTACTATAAAGCAGAGGTTTATGCTAATATTACTAGGAATTTACAGAAAAACTTAGGTTTTTATCAAACAGTTACTGCAATTCCTACAACTACACCACAACCCACAAAACCAGCTGAAAGAGAAAAATGGACTTTAGATTCTGCATTAACAAAAGTGAATGAGATAATAAGTAGTGGAAGAGGGGCAACTAAATATTCCCAGAATAAAGAGTTTATTGACCAGCTATATGTAGATAAGGTAATTACTAGTAAAGAATATGATGAGATTAATGGTGGAACTTCTTGGGATTTAGGTATTTGGAATGGTGAAGAGAATATGGCTTATGTCAGAGAACTTTTATTGCAGAAAAAAGCTCAACAAGAGAGGGGGAAAGTGAGGAAAAGGCAGTTAGAGTGAAGAATGGAATAAATTAAAAGATAAAACTTTTACTCTAATTTTTAAGAACAAATGTGGCTCTGATAAGAATAATTTAATTGATTTTAAAGAATGGGGAACTTGTTGTGTTGAAGTTAGTAATTTGTATAAAAAAACTGATTTAGAAGGGCAGGAATGGTACTGGAGTCCTAATAATGAGGAGTATTGCAAAGATTTTCAGAGTTACGAGTTTGATTTTATACATGACACAACGTCGGGTTGGAAAGTAAGGGTTTGGATTGCTGAAAAAAACCAGGAAATTTTATATTTTGGAGGAGGAGATGTTTCTAATCCCTTAGATTATTATAATTGCAAACTTGGATGGGAATATGGTGGGGTTTATGTAAGAGAGGATATTACATGTAGTGCAGTGAAAGAAAAAATGCAAGAATAGTTCTGTTTTAATTCTAAGACAATAGAAAAATGCGGGGAATAGGATTTGAACCTATGCAGGCACTAAGCCATGTGGTTTCTTCGAAACCATCGGTTTCTCGCACTTGCTTCGTTAATTATTTATTATTAGCCTCAGCAAATGCTCGCCTAAGCCACACCCGTTTGACCACTCCGGCATCCCCGCGTAAATGGATTAGTATTCTGATATATAAAAATGTTTATAAGTTATCTTTCTTGAAGTAATTTATGAAAAAAATAGCTGTTGTAGGTGATGTGGTGCTTGATAAGTATTATTATTGTTCTAATAGGGAAAATCCTGAGAGTTCTGCTCCTTGTTATACAGTTGAAAGAACTGAACATAAGCTAGGAGGAGCAGGAAATGTTGCTGCTAATTTAAAAGTTTTAGGAGCAGAATTTGAGTTAATTAGTGTAGTTGGAAATGATGAAAATGCAGGAATTTTGAGAAGAATTTTAAGTGAATTAGAGATTCCGCATAGACTTATAGAAGACAGGGGCAGGCCAACTATTGTAAAAACAAGATTATTGTCGAGTATCGATGGAAGATATCTCTTTAGATATGACAAGGAAAAAAGGCAGTATATCAGCTTGAATCATTCTTTAGAAATTGCTAGTGGAATAGAAGCTGATATTATTCTTATTTCTGATTATAATAAAGGAGCCATTTCTCAAGACTTGATTGAAAGATTGAAAAAATTGAAAAAGCCGATTATAGCAGATGCAAAAGTAGCACATAAAGACTTTTATAGAGAAATTTTTCTATTAAAGCCAAATGTAAAAGAAGTTAGGGAAATGACAAAACTTGAAGATGAAGTTAAGGCAGCTGAAAGATTGAGGGATGAGCTTTCTGTAAGAATATTATTAACAAGAGGTGAAAAGGGAATCAGCTATTTTGGTTTGGAAAGAGAGAGACATAATTTTCCTGCATTAGGAGTCGAGCTTGTTGATGTTACTGGGGCCGGAGATGTTGTTATCGCAGCTTTTACTCATTTTTATGCTAAAAGTTTTGACTTGAGAAAATGTGTTGAACTCGCAAATATAGCCGGAGGCATTTCTGTTCAGCATCCTGGGTGTTATGCTGTTTCAGAAAGAGAGATTTTAGAATATAAAGGGTTTACTTGATTATTTTTTCTTGCTTTTTTCCTCTTCCTCTTTTATTTTTAGCTTATCTTCTATTCCTAATCTTTCTATTAACTCCTTGTATCTGTTTCTAATTGTAACTTCTGTTATTCCTGCGACATCTGCTACTTCTCTTTGAGTTTTCTTCTCATCATTTAATAAAGCTGCAACATATAAAGCAGCTGCTGCAATTCCAGCAGGCCCTCTTCCTGATGTTAATTCAGAAATATCAGCTTTCTTAAGAATTTTCAGAGCATCGTTTTGTGTTTTTGGGGATAAATGCAAAATTGAGGCAAATCTTGAGATGTAATCTTTTGGTGAAGAAGGCTTGACTTTTATTCCCATTTTTCTCATTATAAATCTATATGTTCTGCCTATTTCTTTTCTTTCTACATCGCTCGCATTTGTTATTTCATCTAATGTTCTAGGAATATTGTAGCTTCTACAAGCAGCATAAATACAAGCAGCTATTACTGACTCCATGCTTCTTCCTCTTACTAAACCTCTCTGCAATACAAAATTATATACTCGAGAAGCTTCATCTTTTACTACATTTGGCAGGTTCAAAAAAGAAGCAACTCTTCTTAATTCAGCCATTGCTAGTCTTAAATTTCTTTCAATAGAAGTAGAAACTCTTTCTTGCCATTTTTTTAATCTAAGAAACTTGCGAGTTTGTCCTGCTTCTAATTTATAGATATCAGAAATTTCTCCTACATTGGTTGTTAGTCCCTTGTCAAATTTCTGCATACTTAATGGAGCTCCTCCCCTACCTTTTTTTTCTGCTTTATCAAACTGCCCGTGTAATTCCTGTCCGGTATCTACCATCTTTTCTTCTATTACTAAACCACAATCTTGGCATATTACCTCGCCTTTATGCTCATCATAAACAAGATTAATGCTAGAACATTCGGGACATTTTTTTGTATATGTCATTTTCTTATTTTAGAAGCCTGGTAGTAAGCTTTATAAAACTATGCCTTTTTTTATTTATAAACCTTTTGGTACTTCTTTTTAGTTACTTATGTTCTTCTATTAAAATTGCTTGAACAGAACCTTCTTGTGAAGGCCTATTTGTGATTTTAGCTTTTCCTTTTTCTGTTTCTATTATAGCTGATTTTACTAAAACATTTTGTCTTGCTAGGAATTTATTTGAGGGTGTTTCTAAAACGTTTTTTATTTTTACTTTTTCAGATTTTTTTGTTTTCAGGTTGTATAAATTGACTATGTCTGTAGATAATAAAACGCTTTTTTCTATTCCGCCCCTTCCCATCATCTTTTTCCTTTTTTCCTTTCCTAATTTAACTATTCTTGGTTGTCTTGCTATCTCAAACTTTTTTTTCTTTCTTGATTTATGATATATGCCCCCTGATGTTTTTTTTCCAATTCTCATAATTTTTTCTTGTGAAGTTGATTTAAATATGTTGCGGTGCGAGGACACCTTGGTTTCCTTCGCATAATCTTCCTTAAAATAAGAAGATTTAAAAAGTATTCTAGCAAGAAAAGAGTATGGTTAACGGAATTGAAAGACCACTTGATTTGCTGAATTCCAGCAAAGGCAAAGAGATTTTAGTGTATTTGAAGAATGACAGGCAGTTAGTAGGAACATTATTGGCATTTGATATACATGTCAATATTGTTTTGGACAATGCCAAAGAGATGCAAGAAGGAGAAGTGAAGAGAAATATAGGATTGACTTTCTTAAGAGGAGATACTGTAATTTTTATTTCTCCAGCGTCAAGTGTCGAGAAAAAACAGTAAGCGTTTGCCGATTTAATTTCGCTGCGGAATGCTTCTTTTGGATTATAATTAGTTGGAACTAAATTTTAGATAACTGAGTTTTTTATCCAATCTAAGAATTCTTGATTTCCTTCTATTTTAATAAAAGCGATTATTGGACATTTATCAGAATGAATTTTTTTTATTTCTTTTATTATTTGTTCTTTATTTTTAATTAGAGAAAATGCTTGAATGTTATAATACTCTTTTTCTACAATTTTTCCTTCCCACCAGTATCTTGATGAACCTTTTATTATTAATGAACCAGCAATTAGCTTTTTTCTTATTAATAAATCTGAAATTGTGTCTGCTTCTTGCTTATTTGTTGCACTTATTATTACCTGACAGAATTCACTTTCCATTTTAAACTCCAATCTTGTCTAAATCTTCTGCGACTCCTACATTTTTGAATACTTTCTTTGCTTCCTCAAAAATTTTAAAACCCTCTTTTTCATATCTCTGGCTTAGATGAGTTAAAATAAGTCTTTTAACTCTGCTTTTTTTTGCTATACCTGCTGCATCTCTTGCTGTCAAATGTTTATACTCGAAAGCAAGTTCCTTTTCTTTTTCCGAATATGTTGCCTCGCATATTAGCAAGTCAGAGTTTTCTGATATCTTATATGTATTTGGATTGATTGCCGTATCTAAGATAATAGAAATTTTTTTCCCTTTCTGTTGGTAAGAAATATCAGAAAGTTTAATTTTCTTTTTCTCTAGGTTAAGAATACCATTCTTTATTACTTCTTTTATTTGCAAGGGCTTTAATTTCAATTTTTTTAATTTATTTTTGTTAATTCTAACTTTATCTTTTTCTATAAATGAATAAGCTAAACAAGGAGCATTATGCTTCATTGGAAGAGCTTCAACACAAAAATCATTGTTTTCAAAAACTTTTCCTGATTCTATCTCGTGAACTTCAATATTTAATTTTCCTACATTTACAAATAATCTTAACATTAAACTTATGAATTCTTTTGTTCCTCTCGGGCCATAGATGTGGATAGTATTCTGGCATTTGTTTAATTGCAAGGTTTGAAATAAACCTGGTAAACCGAGAATATGGTCGCCATGCCAGTGAGTAATGAAAATTCTGGTGATTTTGCACATATTAAGTTTTGCTTTTCTAAACTGCCTCTGAGTTCCTTCTCCGCAATCAAAAAGCAAATTCTCGTTTTTGTATTTAATTAGTATGGAAGTATGGTTCCTTTTTGCAGTGGGAATTGCCTGCCCTGTGCCTAAAAATATTATTGGAATTTTCATTGTAATTAATACGAAGGTTTTCTTGGCTAACTTTCCTTTAAGTAAGGAATACTGGCTTTAAATATTTAATTTAGAATAAATTTAAATATCTTCTTTATATTTTAATATTGAAGCTCTCTGTACGTGAGCATTGTTTGTAAATAGCAGTGCTCAAATATAGCCGAGCGATGCTCCCGTAGCTCAGCCTGGATAGAGCACTGGCCTTCTAAGTCAGGGGTCGCAGGTTCGAATCCTGTCGGGAGCGTTTTAATAGAAAGAGTAAAGGATCCAGCTTATCTGATAAGATAAGCTGCCTTTGCTCTATAGTACTTTTAGGAGGGCAAAATCCAAATTTTTTCCAAACTAAATACCTAGAAAATTGAGCAGGATTATTAAAACCTATTTTATTCATCCAATTCTCTATTCTTTCAATACCCCTTACACTAATTAGATAGCAATCTTTTTCTGTTGATTTCCTGCTTCTTCCAATATAAGCTGTGTGATTGATATGTAATCTTTTTAATATATTGCTTAATCCCTTTATTATTTCTTCAGATACTGATATAATATTTATTCTAGGATAGGTATTAAATTTCCTTTTAAATAATTTATATTCGCCTTTCCTTCTTTGAAATGCTAAACCCCTCATCACAATCTGAAAATCCCCTAACAAAAGCAGCAAGAATACGAGAATCGCCACTTTCCAATATTACTTTAGGTACTTTTACACTATATGTTTTTCTTTTTGAGAACCCAAAATTCTTAAGAAATTCTACGGCGCTTTTATTACATAAATAGAACCCATAAGCATCCTTATCTCTTTTTTTTCATATTATGATTATAATGATTATCTATACCATTAACCATTTGTTTCATGTTAAATAGTGTAAAGAATATAAATAAAGTAATGAGAAAATTCATTATTAGTCCGCTATATCCCAAATATAATTGGGGGATTAAATCAAATAATCTCAAAAAACTACTAACAGTCAGAATAATTAAAGCGCTAGTTAAGAAGATAATAGCCATTTTTAATTTTCCACAAAATCTCGTTATTAAATTAATTGCTATGAATAATATTATCAAACCAAATATTACATTTAAAAGTGTTAATATTTTCCATAACTCTAATTCTAAAAATACCATTTTATCCCTTTTTTAAAAGCTAATCCTCCTTAAAAACCTTTTTATTTTTTCTGGAAAAGTAAGGGAGTATTTTTGCCCAACTAAATTGCCTGCTATTTCCTTGTAAGCAATGCTTGCATCACAATAAGGTTCAAATAGCACAACCGGAGTTTTATTTGCAATAGATTCAGGAATTTTTTTGTCAAAAGGTATTTCTTTAATTATTTTTACTTTAAGAGCTTTTTCTATTTCTTCAGAAGTAAGTTCATATTTTTCTTTTGTTACTTTGGTTAAAATAATTCCTCCCGTAGGAACTTTCATCATTTGAGCATATAAAATTGATTTTGTTGCTAAAACCACCGACGGATAATCTGGATTTGTAACTATCAAAACACTTCCCGCAATTTTTAATGTTGCAATGGATTCCACGCTGAAACCCGGAGCAGAATCAAGAAGAATAATATCATAATCATCAATTAAATCTTTCAATAAGAGATCGTAATGCTCTGTTACTTTTTTTATGTTCTCCTCTAATTTTTCAAAATTTTTATCTTTTTTTTCTATTGAAATGGATGCTGGAATAACATCTAATTTTTCATTATAAGTGAAAATTGTTTTTGAAATAGGGAAATTTTTCCTTATTATGTCATAAATAGTTACATGAGGGTATAATATATTAAGATGCAATCCAAGAGAGGCGCCTGTGATGTTTGTATCAACTGCTAAAACCTTTTTACCGAATTCTGTGGCCAATGCTACAGCGAGATTTGCAGTTGTAACTGTCTTTCCAACTCCTCCTTTTGGAGAGATTACAGCTATAACTTTTTTATTTCTTTTCATTTAACCTCTTTTACAAATTTTTCCCAACATGCTCAACTAATTTTTTTAATTCCTGCTCTCTTGTTATCATCTTGGCAGGTTTTGCTTTTAAAACAGATCTTGACTTGACTAATCCTTGCTCATAGAGTGTGTACTCATCTATCTTATGAAGGTGAATATCCTTTTTTAATCTTCTTAATTCATACAAAATAAACAATAAGATTATTATTATTATTATTATTATAAAAATCATGTTTTCCCCGCCCCAAAACTTCTTCTCAATCACTGAGAAAGGCGCATTTGAAGTTGCTATTTCGCCGTTGTATTTTGCTGTTACATACAAAACATAATTTCCTAGTGCTGTTTCTTCAGGAATTTGGAAGCTTTTTACAAAACTTGTCTTAGTTTCAATCGCAACTGTCTCTTTTGATGCATATATTTCTTCACCTTTTTCATTCTTTATGATATATTCCACAAGCACATCTATCTTACCAATTCCTCTTGCTCTTAAAAGAGTTATCTCTGCAAATAATTCTCTTCCAGGCGTAATTTTTGAAAACTCTTTCGGAACATTTATTTTAACATCTAAAAGAGCTTCAGGAGCTTCCTCTTCTGGTGGAGTCGGTGCGATAACAGCAGGAGTAGGAGCACTTGGCCCGCCCCCTCCCCCTCCACCTCCTCCAGTTGGAGGTGTTGGCGGAGCTTCTGCTGAAGTGAATATCACTGAATTTGATGCAGTTGAATCTGGTTGTCCTGAATTTAGATAAGCAGTTGAAACTCTTACCACATATAAACCAGTTGGATGAGATGAAGGAACATTTAATGAAACAGCTTTAGTAACATTCTGCAATGGAACTGTTTGTTTACTAAAGGAAGTTTGTGGTTCTGTAGCATCAATAACATTATCATTATCACTATCTACCCAAACTGTAGAAGTTGACTCTGTTGCTGCCTCTCCTTCATCTTGTATAATTACATTGCAATCTAAATTAGCTCCAACCTGGCTTGTTGAAGGACAATCTAAGAAAACCATATATGGGCCTCCTGTTGCTATTCTAAACTGGGTTGTTTTTGAATCTGTAAAATTATTATAAGTTGCAGTCAAATGCACATAATATGTTCCTGTTGTTGGACTTGATTCAATCATATCTGCCCAATACCATACATTTCCTCTTGCTGTGAAATTAATTTTGTTCGCAGTTTTCCATATAGTTAAATAGTTTGGCTTCCAAATTGTTAAATTAATTGTATTTGGCTCGACACTTCCGTTTTTAGTTGCAAATGTTGCTTCTATTATTGCATTTTCATTTGGATATTTTGGAGAGCCAGCAACTAAACTTGTAATTGAAAAGTAAGGGGTTCCTGAGACAAAAAATGGAACTTTTAGGTTTAAAGTTGAGCCTGTTAAGCTGCAATTCCAATAATATTCTCCTGTTGCATCTGCTGAGACATTCCAGAAAGCAGATACAATTCCTGGATTTATAGAAGTTGATGCGTTAGCTATAAATGTTGCTTTTTGTTCGATATTACAGGTTGCTGAGGAGGTTGTTTTTTGATTTCCTAATAAGTCATAAGTTAATACCCATAACTCAGCTCTGCTTCCCGGCTCCACATAAGCTGTTGCTAAATAATCTATTAAGAAAGCAGAAGTTGCATTTCCTTGATAAAACATATTGTTCTTTATGAATGTTATATTTGCTTGAATGTTGTCTAGATTATTTATTATTTCTGTAACGTTTTCTTGGGTTGCTGTGTTGTTTATAAGCCATTGTGTGTCATTGTAAATATTATTTATACTTGTTTGTAAGTTTGGTATCTGGCTTGTGTTTAAAGAATAAACTCTTGACTGAATATCAGTTGAATTATCAAGAATATTTTGTAATCTTGTGCATACATCATTTGTTTGAGTACAATTAAGGTAGTTTAGTAAAGTCTGTGTATCATCTTTGATATTGTTAGTAGTTAAATTAATTTCATTTAACATATTCTCTATATTTGTTAAAGTTGTATTTATCCACCATCCAGAACAATTTCCATCTTTCAAGCATAATTGTAAGTTTTCAGCTACACTTTGATTATACCATGTTAAATTTCTTGAAGTGTAGTTCCAAACATAAAGAGCAATTTGGTTATAATCTACTTCTGCTGTTGCGCCAACTGCTTGTGTTGACAATAAAGTAAATCCAGTGTAACTTGTTCCTGAAATGCTACAACTTGCATTTACATAAAACACAGATGCTGTTACAGGAGTTGCCCATGAATAATTATACATTCCTGTTCCAAAATTAGTCATATTTCCACTTTGAGCTATAGAGCCATCTGCAAGATTTCTGATAGTTATGCTTAGATTATCATCACAATTTATATTTACTCCTTGTGAATTTCTAACTAATGCAGCTATACTTGCATTTGTTAGAGTTGCGATAGGTGATGATGCTTGTAATGCTATTGTTGGATATGCTCCTGTTCCTGATGAAACAACAAATGCCAAAGTGTCAGATACTTCATAACTAGCATATGTCGCATGTATATATACTGTATAAGTCCCTAGCGGATCTGAACTTGAAAGAGTTGTGTTAAATCTAAACAATCCTGTTATTGCTGTTTCTCTTGCTAAGCCATTTGCAAATACTGTTTCATTAGGATAGTATATTGTTACATTTACAGTTGCATTTACTGCTGTTCCATTTGAAAAAGATACAAGGGAGGTAACTACAACAGAGTCTCCTGGCGAGTAAGATGTTCCGACATCATCACGAATATTTAATTGTGATGTTGTCCCTGTTCCCCCTCCTGCTGTTATTCCAGCCAAGTCAACAAATCCCCCTACACCAGAAAAGCTTAAGTCATAGCCTTCTCTAAATGCAACCCTTGAGTTTGTGTCTGAAATACTTCCTGCTATGGTCAAATTTCCAATAACAAGATTTATACAGAAAGTATATGTTAAACCATCTACAGTGTATACATCTTCATATAAATCACTTGTTGATGAGTTATATTGTGTGAAATCATAGACATCTTTCATTGAGTAAGCTTGAGATAAAGGACCGTTTGTCAGAGTAATATTGCCGCTATAATAATAAATAGGATATATTGTTAAGCCAGACATGTTTTGTAAGAAAGTTATTAATCCTGTACCATAATTTATTGTATAATTTATGTTTTCGTCAAGTTTTGTTGCATTTGCGAATAAAGCAAAGTATTGGCACTGATCAACTGGATAGTTGTTAAGCTGTCCTAATATTTCCCATGAAGAGTTGCTTTCTTCTTCATAGCTAATTTTTGTCGGATAATTATATTTTATAGCAGTTAGAGCAGCTAACTGACTTATTGTTCTATTTACAAAAGTATTAGTTGCAATTTGTTTAGTTTCTACTGTTCTTACTGAAAAGCTTTTTAATTCTTTTATAAACTTGCTT
>Ga0210057_1005397_pt1 | contig 16431 bp, 19 predicted proteins | sample CryGeyCG2114_010_2_FD_183968 | JGI IMG/M metagenome (GOLD analysis project Ga0210057, IMG submission 183968) | Groundwater microbial communities from aquifer - Crystal Geyser CG10_big_fil_rev_8/21/14_0.10 (SPAdes) (version 2) | ecosystem: Environmental > Aquatic > Deep subsurface > Groundwater ...
TTCCTGCCCGCCTCTGTCGGCTTCATAAACAACATGTCATCACATACCAACGACACAATCTTACCGTCGCAGTACACCCCATACTCCCCAAACATCTTTCGGGCAGTGATCACCCCAGCCCCACCCATCTGCTCCATTATGTAATCAACCGAACTTTGTTTCGTCGCCATAACTTCATCATAACTACTTTGCAGGACTTAGTGAAGGTCGCAGATCATGAGTACTTCGAAGGAATGTTGAAACCTACTTCACCAAAATAACCACCAACTCACATCAAGGATTTCAGCTAATCCGCCTTCTAAACGCTTTTCAAATGATCCCTCTCGCTCTCTGGCAACAACTCTGTATCAATAATTCCCATACTCACCAACAAATACAATAAATTCTGTGCCGCCAAATTTCCAGCTGTCTTTCTATCACGAGCCATAGACCAATTGGACCAATACACATTTCCATTAACCTCAGTTGTTAATACCACTCTTCGCTTTATCACCCCTCCATCAAAACTCACCTTTTGTGATATAAAGTCACATTCAATTCCCAACTCACCACCCACGTCAACCAATATCGACTCAAAGCTTACCTCCAAAGCTCGATTAAATTCTGGAGCAAGCGTCGCATCCAACTGATAATTAGCCGGCATGTATCTCTCAAAGTCAACACTCGCAACTCCGCACAACTGTCTCAACACACTGTGGGCTGCCAGCTGCTTCGCCAATCTCTCGTTTGCGGCACAAACCGGTTCAGAAAAAAACCGTTTATTTTTCAATTTCAGCTTAACCACTGCCGAGTATTCATTCCAATATTTTTTCTTCTCTTGATACACATATTCCTCCACCACCCCTTTACCGTCTTTTCGCACCAAGTAATTCAACACATGCGTATTATCATCGGGATACATATACAAATATGCCAACATCGCCTCGATCATAAACTCCCACCCCGCTCTCCTCTCTTCCGGCAACACCAACAGCCTTGCCAGCACTTTCCACCTTAATGCTCCTACTTCTGCTCTTTTCACTATCTCTCGTTTGAATTCATCACTCGGCTGCTTTCCCTCCCAAAAATAGAAACTTACAATACTCGCAAAATCCTTATTCGAAAACTCACCCCAACCCGATTCATCTACCGCCAGCCTTGCCAACTCAAACTGCCCATAGATCGATTCAGCCCTCCTCCTCACCACCGCACTCCCGTCAACCCAACTATTAATGTGACTTGATATTTCCATCAACGCACGCTGATCATACGGTAATCTCCTTCTCTCCAAATGGGCGGTTATCTGCCTTGCATTTATCAAGTCCACATACCGCCTTATTGGAGACGTAAAATGACAATATTCAGCGAGTTCCAAACCAGCGTGGCCCAAATTTTTAGGACTGTAAAATGCCCGTGGCTGTCTATCTCGAACAAAATAAGTCTGTCGCAATTCCTTAAACTTTTTCTTATCTATCAAATTTTTAATGTTCTTTAGATACTCCGCCCGATCATGATACGTTTCCATTCGCAGATGATTGCGAAACAAAAACGGCACTCTTTTACTTCTCGCGTAACCCGCCATCAGTTCATTGGTAACAATCATCAACTCCTGCACCACCAGCTGCACCTTCAAGTCAGTTTTGTCATCTACTTGGATCAACTCCCCTTCCTCTGTAGTCATCCACCCTTCATGCGTATCAAAAATCACCAATGAATTCCGCCGTTGCCGTCGTCGTAGAAGCGTCCTTGCCACCAACAGGTACTTATCCGCTCCCATTCCTCCCGCCAGTTCACCACCACCGGTACCGTTCAAAACTCGTGAGACATCTCCATAAGAATATTTTGCGAGGCTTGTTAGCACCTTTCGCTGTATTCCCAGTAATTCCACCTCGTACTGCTTCAGGTCCACTCTAAAAGAAATCGTTATTACCAACCTTTTCTCACCTTCAACCAAACTCAATTTATCCTTGGCCAATATATCAGGCAGCGCATTATCTTCCCTAAATCCATAGTACAAAGTTTCTATTTTCTCATATGCCAACTTGTCACAATCGGACCCAGGCACCACTACTTGCCCCACATCCGCGATCGAAACCTGAACAACGGCTTCCCTATCATCAATCTTCTCGATCCAAATGGCGTCATCCATGTCTCCTGAATCAGGAGGATCAATCGTAAACCCCAGCTGCTTCGGACGCGCCTCAAACCATTCCTCTTCCCACAACATTTTCTCGGCCTCCAAGTCCGCCGATTTCTGCAACGCCTTCAAATCATTCTCATCCAAATAATCCTTGTTTCCCACAATCAGTAGTCCTTTTATCTGCTTTACAACTCCACAATTTTATCTGTTTGCAGGGCCTAGTGAAGGTCGCAGATCCTGAGTACTTCGAAGGAATGTTGGAACCTATTTCTCCAACTCCTCTATCCTCAACTGCAACCGAAACAACAAATCATCCACCAACTTATCCTTAACCCAAACCTTTTGAGATTGATCTAACACTTCCCCCAAACCCTGTAAGACTTGAGCTCTATTCACGTTTTCCTTTACATACTCAACCACTTGCCGCAGATACTCAACCACCGGCATATTCATCCTCTCCTCCACAATCACATTTCGGATCTTCACCCGCTCCCCCAATAACCACCATACATCGTACAAATCTCTATTAACCAACTGTTTTCTATCTATGATCGCACACAACTTGTGGGCAAACATCGACTCCAACGACAATGACGGCACAGATAAACCATAAAACTCATGCTGCTCATATAGGTCACTAAACTTTCTCTTACTTATCTCCACCTTTACTTTCTGTTTTCCTTTTTCAAAACTCCCCAACCAAAACCAAGTAAACCGTTTGTCTTGCACCTCAGATACATCAAGATGTTTGCCTACAATTTCTGTTACTTTATTAACCACAACTTCATCCAACTCCACACTTTCGTGCAGACTAAAATCCAAATCCGTGGAAAATCTTGGTAACCCGTAGAACAAATACAGACAGGTCCCGCCTTTAAAAACTAACTGGGCTTGCAAACTAGAATCAGAGAATATATCCCGCAAGATACTTTTCATCGTGGTCTCATGCATCCTGGTATCAAGCATTATTTATCTCCTCAACTAATTGCATCACTCGTTTCTCTAAAGCAGCATTACCATAAATCTTGGAAACCTTAACCAGTCTCTCTGCATCCAATTGACTCAAGTTATCAAAAGCCATATTCGATACTAAATACAAACTATCACAAACTGCTCTCTCGGGAGAAGCCATAGTATAACCAGACTCTCTGTCCAAACCACTATCATCAAAAAAAACTTCTTTCTTCAACTGATGATAGACAAATTTTTGCCCATTTACCTCAATCTCTTTACTCACTAGAGCCATGGCATGGACATCTCCATAATGTTGGAAATTGATACCGTGAACTCCCAAAGCAGTATGAAACGAAATATATGCAGGATTAACCAACTTCACCGCCAACTCAAACTCAGAGAATTCCTCTCCCTCCAAGGCATATACTCCACTATAAAGCTTTCTCAACCGACCACTGCGAATATAATACTTGATTGACTCCCACAACTTCTTTCTGTCCGGAACATTCCACAACACCGCTAAATCATCCACCGAAAAAACCTTATTACCAAATTTAAGCAACTTCCCTAATCTTGTCATCATATCTGGTAATATTTTTACCATATCCAACAACCAAATGTCAAATTGCAGGACTTATTGAAGGATGTTGGAACCTACTTCAGCCAACCTAGTACTCATCGTGCGTGATAATATCAGTCAACAAAACAGTATCTTCAATCAAAATAAAAGTAATTCTAAGATCTCCTTCTATCCAAATCGCATACTCTTTGGCTCTACTCCCTTTCAACTTATGGGTTTTGAGTGAAGGGTGCTGCGTGTTTGAAACAAGCAATTTTAGCTGCTTTCCAACCTTTTGCTTGAGCGATACGTTTTTGCTCAGCCGTTTCTGCAATCTTTTTTTGAAATGCTCAGAATAAACTAGCCTCATAGATTAGCCAAAAATTCGTCAATCTCCTTGATCTCAGTGGTTTTTCCTTGCTTGTGTTCTTCCAAAGCCTGGAGAGCAGTTTCCTCTGTTTGAGGACTCATAGTGAAAGTAGGCATATCCATATCACGGACATCATCGAGCACTAGATGTTTAATATAGCTAGATAAGGTCATGCCAAACTTATCCGCCTTGCTCTGCACAAACTGTTGCAACTGAGCAGGTAAAGTAACTTTGACTTGAACTGATTGGGTTGAAGTTAACATGAGACCAGTTTAGTCCATTATTAGTGAATAATCAAGGACTATTTATCTTGCAGGGCTTGGTGGAGGAGGTACGAACATACTTAACGACTCAAATTTCTTTGAACGCTACTTTATAAACGGATACTTTTCCAGTCAACGAATCATATGCTAATGACTTTTTACATTTTGGGCATTCATTTATATGAAGTGATGCATTCTCAGTCTTACCAACGATTTCAAATTCCCCATTATATGCTCCCCCTCTCGTGAACATATTCCCCACAAATCCACAGTTCGGGCAAGTAATCTTATATTTATTCTTACCACCAAATAACATTTGTAAAAGCCCCATACCATGTCCACCTTATATAATAATTAGTAAATTTGCTATCAAGCACGACTTACGTCTAATTCCGCCTGCTACTTATTTGCTCTTGTTCTTTCTATTCTTTATCTTTGGTACAAAATCATCAACAGCTTTTTGAAGCGACCCCTCCAGTTCACCCTTACTAAATTGGCTCTCCAAATCTACCCGCACAACCTTTTCTTCTTTAACCTTTCCTTTTCCAGAGTAGTTCCTGACTATCAACTCTAAGGATGTATCCCGCCTGTCACCTTTCTTAGCACCTTCTAAGTATGCCTTAATAATTGTGGAAACCAAATCAACCACCGCTGCTGACAACTGGATACTGGCAGTCACTAACGCCAAATGTACCAAAATTTCAGGACCGCTCTCATGCTCCTGAAAGAATAACCTTGGTTGGCTACCATATTTCTCATCCAAATAATCGTCAATAAGCTTGTAGGCGTAAGGCGAGTGTTCCCGGTGAAAACACCCACCAATAACTCTGAGTTTAATAGATAAACTTACTCCATCTCCACCGGTGTTTACCCTGCCCTCAAAAGCCGCCATTCTTTTCTTAAACTCACGCTCCCAGTTTGTAATCTTTGACATAAGAACCTCTCTATTATTGGGCTTGTGTTTGCATACTGGCTAACTCATTCCAAAAATCGCTTTGTTGTAAACGCATACGGCGAGTTGGTTTGATGGTTAATAACTCACCAGCTACATAACGACGGTTCTCATCGTCTGGCCAGTTACGCATAGCTTCAAGCAAATCTAAATAATCTTGTTGAAATTGGGCAAATGATGGCTTAAGTTCCTTAATTGATTCCAAAACGACTTCATGAGTCTGCCTGTTTTCAGTTGGTCTCACCAAACTTAATAATGTAAAAATTAATTCTCTCCGAAGAGTATCCTGCAACCCATCATTCATAATGGCATGAACCACTGTCTTAAATGCATACCTATTATTCGAGTTAGGCTTTTCCCCTGGCTGCCTCAAACACACCAATACTTGTTGGGCAATTTCTCTCCTCTTCGGTTGGCTCAATACCATAGCCTTAGTAAACAAATCATAGCCAACTGAAGCTAAGTTATTATCATTAAGTTTAACCGCTTCTAAAATATGTTGTTCCAACTTGTCCTTCAACTCAACTGGGTCGTTGTCTCTGATTTGAGCGACAACCCAACCATAACCACCAATTCTATCCGGTAGTTGAAGTTTTAGTAATTCGTCTAACATAAGACTAACAAAATGTGTCCTCTGAGGAATTTCAGTCAAGTTAGCCAATAAGTCCAACCCCTTGTTAGGTGTTTTTATCACCAAATTTTGGATAATCGCAGCTTTACTTTCGTCGCTAGCAAATCGATAAATAACCTCTCTATACTCTGGTTTTGTTTCTAGAACTGGATGTAACTGAAGGATATCTTCCTGAATAATAACATTAGCCCTATCTAGTTTGCTTTCCCTATCCAAGAATTCTTTCACCGTTTGTGCTGAGGCGTGAATAAGGAATTGTTGGCGTGTGTTTAAGATAACAGGACTATTCTGAACCACCACCGGATAGACATACTGTAAACACGAAATCGCAAGCGATTTCTCGTCTGGATTACTTATGTGTTTTGCCGCATTCACAAGCTCGGTAGCTAGAGCCTCAGCAGGTGAACCACCAACATGATTGAAGAAGTCACCGAGTGCACCAAAAAGAACCAACAATTCCCTGAATAATGTATCCTTTTCTGGTCTGAAATCAGCAGAGGCAACAGTTTCCTCTTTCACGAGAGCTGTAATTTGTTGGGCTATTAAATCTGGCAAATTGCTGCTGACAATTCTTTCCTTAAACCTTGGCAATATAGGAAGAGCTGTAATAAAGTTTTCTAGTTTGAGAGCCTGTATAAAATTTTGAACAGTTTGGTCTGAAATATAGGCTTTAATATCGGCCTCAGTTTCAAAAAGACCAATTACTTCTGGTCGGTCTGCAAAACGAGCTTGGATATGTCTGGCTATTTGTTTTTTTTCCTCATTACCATGATATTTTTTCCATTTAATCAACGAGTTCAATATCTGGTTAAGTACTTCCCTATTAGCAATATCCTTAAGTTCCTCTGAACCTAAAACAGAAATGTAGCGGGTGATTAAACTACGTCGTAAAGCAGGTTCTATCTTGTCACTTGCCACTAAATAATCAAAAACTTCAACGGTCGGAAATCCAAGGTAGTCCTTCCATAAGTCCTTATCAATTATTTTTGCCGCTTCATTATAAAAATTAGCAGAGCTTGAAATCTTAGCTGTTGAAGCAAACACGCGAATACTTCCTAACACCAATTTATGTAATTGTGGAAGCAGCTGGCTATACTGACCAAATAGACCCAACATCATTCGCACCACCGCCTCAAAATCTTCGTTTTCCTTTATTAATCCCTCAACTCCTGCATAATCATCAGCTAGCAATTTTTGAACGATGTCTTCAGCGTGAATAACATTTTGAATATGAAGTGGTTTCTTAAAATACAAAAAAGGGCTAGCATCCTTGGTTGTTATTAGTCTAGTGTTCTCCATAAAACTACGAAGCTCTTCATAATTCGAGTCTCCTTTTTCTATTATCTCCTCTGGCGTAGACCACTTAACCTTTAATTCCTCATATGCGTGGGGGAATTTTTGCCTTAAAACCAATACTTTTGCCAAATATCCAACCTTACCCTTAACTATCTCCCACACGTCAGTATTTGACGCTAAATAGAGTTCGGCAATGAAATTATTGATAAATTGTTTAATTTCTCTTGGATTTTGTCCATAGGCTTGCTTAATGACATAAATCAAATCATCGTTCACTAATAAGCTCGAATCTTCACCAGTATTTTTAATTAATGCCCTCGTGTAATCTTCCAAGTCGGCAAAAATAAATTCTGGTGTCCAAACTACAACACTGAACAACTTTCGCAAAAATTCAGCGGGGTCTTCTTGATGATACTGCCGAATTTGTCTGCTAATTGCCTCATAATCGCAGGGCACAATAAAGACTACATTTGCTTCCTCTTTCGGTTCAAAAAACGTCTTAACCGAAGCTAGCGCTTCTACCGCCGAACTTCCTTGAACTCTGTCCATATTGTCAAAAACAATCACAACTTTTTTGTTTAGCCGTTTTACTATATCTCTAAATTTATTCTCAAATTGTTCAGGTGAATTCAAAAAATCTCTGCTTTTAATTAATGTTGAAATTTTCGCGCTTTTTGTCATGTCTTGCAGCAAATTCTCTACCAACTTTTCAACAATTATTTTAATACTCCAACCCAAAATGACGGCTACCGAAGTCGATTGGGAAATGTAGCCAACCATTCTTAACCCTGCTTCCACTATGGGAAACTTTTCACCCAGTTTAATTTGCAACAACAACCAAGATGCACCAAACAAAAATAAACCAAAGAGAAATAAATTATTTTTAATTATTAGCCATAAACCTTTTAACCAGTCCCTCCACTGCGACGTTTTTCCAGACTTTTCAATTAGAGTTACTTCAGCCGACTCTGAAGTAGACATATACAAGTCGTCGAGATAGCTTTCTTCTAGTTGTTTGTCTTTTTTCCACAACTTTTGCTGTTGGACAAACCTAAAAAACCCTAACAAAAAAGTTCTTCTTAGTGGGTCATTTTGATACTTCCATGCGTCGAATACATACACCGGCTTCTTAGAAGTCTTACTTAACATTTCAATAATACTACTCTTCCCCGTTCCCCATCGTCCGAATAAACCAACAGTATAGATTGTATTTTTGTTTACAATTTTCTCAAGAGTAGGGCTAACATATTCATGATAAAAACTAAAATATCCATCACCACCATTAGCTACAGGCTCGTCCCTAAGAAACTCTAACTTCAACTTCTCACTCATTTTTATGCTTATATTTATTTTTATAGGTGCCCCAATTATACCCAAATTTCCAGGCAAGTCCTTACAGAATCATTACGCAAACAACACAGCTCGATTCGAGAGACAGTTTAGCTGCTACCCACCCACCGCTTTGCGCCAACCTTCCCGATTTTGGATAAATTCTCTTCCGTCAGGACTGACACAACGCCTTGGCTCACCGGTTCTCTCACTATACTGCTCGGAAGACAATTGACCTTTAGCTTCCACACAATTTTCGTAAGATTGCACCCAGTTATACTTTTCTTCAAGTGTTGGAGCCATTTCTCCACCCGGTAACAGTTCCGGGTAAAACATGCCGGGACATCCGTGAATACAATCATTGAGTTTGGCTTCATTAAGCAGTTTTCGGGCCAACTCCCACGCGCTCATATCCTGAGAAATGACATAGTCTGCTTCGACATCCACAGTACCGGTACCGACTTTTATTGCATCATCCCCACTTGGAACATTATCCTTAACCAACATCAACGCCAACATGAATAAATCTTTGTTTTTGATAAAACCATAATAATCCAAATTACCCACCAATCCTTGAAGAGTAGTATTCTTGCCCACATGATACGTAATTTCGAGGGCTGATTGTTTGGGAGCAGAAAGACCGTCCTTTATCCAAAAACTCAAAGCACCAACTCCTACAATCAAAACTCCAACCGCAATTAACCAAACCCATCTCAATGTATTTATCTTTTTAATCACAATCAAATTATACAACTCTAGTGCCCGACCACTTGTCATGCCACCCCACAGGGTATGTGCCAAAGAATGAGAAAATCTCAAACGGTACCAATCGGACAACGGTACGTATGGCTATCTGCTTTAGTGTTGATTTACCACCATCAGATGATACTACCCTAGTCCTGGTAATAAGCTTAGCAACAGTCCTTCCAAAAAAGAACTCACAAGTCAGGTAGTAGCCCGCTATTACTACTAAGTCCAAAACATAAACGTCGTACTCCAACCAATATCCGTTGATGTAACCATAGAAGCCAGTTAAAACTATTGCAGCTCGGATAAGTATATTCACCACCACCAAATCTATAACAAAGTTAAAAAGTCTTCGGTTGGAGTGTGCCGGTTGAATTTGTGGTATCGCTCGAAATTGTTTTTCATCTACTCCGTTATTGGTCATAGTAATGACATCAAAACTTACTGACCTTTGTCCACACCGAGAACAATAATTATCATCTCCCTTTATTTCATAACTACATTTTGGACATGTATTCATCTGGTTTTATATCATAAATCGGAAATATATTTCCTGGTCAGTCTGACATTTATTTCCTACTCTGTCAACAGTATGGAAAAACCACTTGTCAGATTCGGGAAAAATGTTCGGTCAAAGAGACAAACAATGAAAATGTCTCAAGAAGAGCTGGCATATCAAATTGATGTTGACCCTCGCACTATTGTAGCTATTGAGACAGGCAATCGAAACACAACAGTCAGGGTACTTCAACGCCTCTGTAAAGCTCTCCACTGTACTGCATCACAACTACTTTCCTTCTAATCTATCCCCTACATCAACACGTTTATCATTGGAACAAAATAAATCCCACAGACGTTGGGCTAAGTTGTTATCAGATAACTCAACCACCAACTTATCCTTACCGCCTTGACCGCCTAGGACATCAGGAAATTGAGCCTTTAATATCTCCTCCGGTTTTCTCTTTCGTACACTATCTATGAGAGAGAGTTTATACTCGATTCTTACTTGACGTAACCTAGTTGCAAACGTTGCATCTTCCTTTCGCCACCGATATAAAGTAGCCCGGTCAATTCCGGCATAAACTGCGCAATCATTATAACTACCACCACGTTGACGACATTCAATAGCCCTATCAATAACCATACGTTTTTCATCATCAATCATAAATATAACTTACATCTGAAACTTTGCTAATTCAAGCTAAAATACAACCAAGGAAAATTAAAATGAATATAAACATCGACCCAGCAGCTTACTCCATCCAACCACACACCCAAAAGTGCAATCCAGAACTGGTGATTGGACTGTGCTTGATTAGCTCGAATACATTCAATCAAGACATAGAAGCCTTTAGAAGCACGATTGGTATTAAACAACTTGAGCCCTACTCACCAACATTTCTCACCAAACAACTTTTCTCACTGATAGGACAACTCCCAGAAGGAATATTTCGGGAAATTGATACTACAGTCAACTCACTACTCAATAAGTTTAATCTTAACCAAGAATGGCGAGAACCACTCAGGTGTTGCCTCTTCACCAACACCCTCCCTATTCCAAAAGACCCAGGACTTCATGTGTTTGCCGGTAAAAACCAAGAACACCCCAGCTTTACCGCCCAAATCACTCAATTTCCATCATTTTATTTCACCAAAGCGTTATCAGAAACTCAGACAATCAAAGAAATCAAACGCAATTGGCCCCAGATGATAGAAAACCTTAAAACACTCCCAGACAAAAACACATATAAGGTTCATGTCAGAACCGCACTACTTGGCTGGCTATCCCAAATCTATGCAAAAGACGGCATCACCAGCCCAACTGAAATGAGAAAGAGATATGAAAAACTAATAGAAAACCAGCAATATATTGATGAATGGCTCGACACACCAAGCGCTGACGACTTCAAGAAAGCTACCAAACGCTGGAGCCAATTCGTCAAAACCGTTTCGGCCAAAAACACTACATAGCTGTTGGCCCGACTTTTATCCATACCCTATCTAAAATTCAGGTATGGATAATCAAAATCAATATTTCTCAACAACTTCCCTGGCCCTAGCAGCGTCACTTATCACCCGCACCCACCAACAGCCGCTCACAATTAACTGGCAAGCCAGTAAAGCCGAGTTTGTATTTAAAACCAACAACGAATTTGACTCCCTAATTCAACTCTTCTGGAAAAAAGAACTCCCCCTCGATTGTTTGACATATTTTGAGACTCTACGCGCTCTGAAAAGCAGGCTATACGAGGAGCGCCATGCTGGATAAACAGGAAATAACCCAACTCCAACAAATACTCAACTCCGAGTACAGAATGAAAGTAAACCACAAACAAGCCGCCACCATAGGCGAGTATCTCGTCAACCTTTACAAAACCATACTTACCCCAGAAGAAATCGCGAACATAAACATAAAGACAAAAACCTATGAAGCTAAACGGTTTCCGACCAACGCACAGGAATAAGTGGCTTATGGTTGCACAACAAGCCCTTACATTTGAAGAGTGCGGTTTGCTTGAGTTCTACATTGACCAAATGGATTTTGATAAGCACCACCATAATTTCGGCACGTTTAGTTATGACCTTAACAGAATTGCCGAAACACTTGGGAAATCAAAAAACACCATCCGAAAATGGCACCAATCTCTAATCCACAAAGATTTCATCATTCCCACCACCAAGCCTGACATTTTTGTTATCCAGTCATATGAACGATATAGTACCGTTCAAATCGCACAAGTTTATACGAAAGAAGAAAAAGGTAAAAATTTGGAATGGATACTTGACCACCTAAATATCAACTCAAAAATTATTAAACGTATCGCTCCAAATTTTGATTCAATAAAAGCTATTTCTCCTCTTGATGGAAGTTCTAAAGATTTAGGTTCTTTTAAGGGTAAAATCAGGGTATCTGACTTTCCCACGGAAGAAGAAAGAGTTATGGAAGCACTAACCAACTCACAAGACTCCCCACCGACTAACACTACCTTATCAGAAAGAACTGATACTGGATTACCTGATGATGATAAAGAGTGGATAAACAGAAATATCAAGTAAAATAGCTAATAAGGAGAAACATGACATTAAAATATATAACCTACACCAGAAAATCGACTGAGAGCGAGGACCGACAAATCCTTTCTCTCCCGGCTCAAAAACGAGAACTCAAAGAGTTCGCACAGAAAAACAACCTTCACATTGTAGCTAATTTTTCTGAAGCAGCCAGTGCATATAAAACTGGCAGACTCGAATTTGATAGGATGGTTCAATTCATAAAAGCTAATAACGCAGATGGAATTATCGTCTGGCAATACAACCGACTAGCTCGAAACGCACTAGATGGTGGCATGATTATCCATTTACTGGATACCGGGGTACTTAAAGAAATTAAAACTCCAACCGGCTCCACCGATGGAACCGGCAATAGTAAATTTATGCTCCAACTTGAATTTGCCATGAGTAAGAAAAGCTCCGATGACAACTCCGAATCAGTAAAACGTGGTAATAAAGAAAAAATGCTCCGGGGGTGGGACATTCGAAGACATCTTGGTTATAAATTTATCGACAATCCAGATACCTTAGAAAAGATTTTAGAACCAGACGAACCTAGATTTTCCATGCTCCGTCAGGTCTTTAATATGGTCCTAGCTTACAAACCTACCGGACAAGCATTGCAAGTTTTAAACGATGAAATGGGCTTTAGAACGCCAAAAACCCGTAGGACAGGTGGTAGACCGCTCACAACTAGCAATTTTTATAAGATACTCCATGAGCCCTTCTATGCCGGATGGCTAACCTTACCCAATGGCGAAATTATCAAAGGCAAACACCAACCCCTCATTACAGACAAGGAATATCAACAAGTCCAAACAATCCTTGCTGCTAAAGGCAGACCACGACCTAAGACACTCCTTTTACCTTTCCGAGGCCAAATGTTTTGTGGTGAATGTAACTGCACTGTTTGCCTAGAAGAAAAGCACCAATGTATTTGCACCAGCTGCAAAACTAAGTTTTCCTCAAAGAACCATGACCACTGTCCCCAATGTCATACCAAAATCGATGTCATGAATGACCCCACCCTACTTCACTACATCTATGCCCGATGTACTCACAAAAAACGCCACATCCACTGCCAGCAGAAGTATTCCAAGTTGTCCGATATAGAAGACCAAATCATGGAATTCCTAGAGTCAATCGAGTTAGCACCAAGACTTGAAGAGTGGGTATTAAAGCAACTCAAGAAACAGCTTGATAAAGATTTACCAGTTCAAGATGATACTCGTCGTAATCTCCAACGCCGTTTAGACCGCACTCAAGCTGAGCTTAACTCACTCCTTGCCGAATATACTTCACCTGAGAATGCTAACCGTGAACTTATCGAACCGGAAGAATACCAAGCCAGAAAAATCGCACTTAAAAAATCGCGCAAAAAAATCGAGGATGATTTAGCCAAATTACTCAAAAATAACGACTCTCTTATGGATGAGGCGGAAGAGAAATTTAATTTTGCCGTCACTGCCAGGCAAAAATTCTATGATGGTGACTTTTTCAAAAAGACTGAAATTGTCGCCAAATTAGGCTCGAACCTAATTCTCAAGGACGGAAAAATAACGATACAACAAGAATATCCATGGCTATTCATCAAGAAAGCCAACAAGAAACTAGCTACACTCAAAGCTCAAGGGTTCGAACCTGAAAAAAGCATTGATGCATACGAAAAAACAGGCGTCGTGGATGAGGTTATTTCTACTTTGCAGGGCCAGGAGGATTCGAACCTCCGTCAAAGGTTTTGGAGACCTCTATTCTACCACTGAACTATGGCCCTATTTATTTCTTTAACCCTATTCTTTTCAATAATGCAGTTTTAGCAGAACCTCGCTGTTTCAACTTCTGTTCTCTCTCAAAAGCCGAATTCTGATCAAGATATGCTTCGTAGTAAAACAATTTTGGTTTGAACAAACGTCTTGACCAATAAGACTTTCCTGAAAGATGTTCTTTCAACCTTCATTTCAGGTTGTTTGTATAACCAACATACGGCTTATGATTCAACTCATCTACCAGCACGTAGACATAAAACATAAGCTGATTATAAAGGTTTTGGATTGAGTTGGTCTTGACCAACTCTAAATGAAAACCTCTACTCTACCACTGACCGAGCTAGTCTAGACTGGCTCGGTGAACTATGGCCCTAAATCTCAATCTCAACCTCAATTTTACCCTATAAATCCCCCATCACCAACGCCCACTCATTATTCGAATATCCTTGCTTGTCCACCGAAGCCTTGGCGCAGGTGGAAGAATTGGAGAACAACTGCTCTCATTGACACCAATGTACACTCAAATATATACTCAAACATACATTTAGCCATTATTACAAAACACAACCATGAACTACATCACCACCACCGAACTTAGAACCAAAACCAAACAACTCATCGACACCCTGCGAACCGGCAAAAGCATCTCTGTACTTCATCGCTCCAAAATTATTGGTGAAATTCGTCCTGCGACCTCTGACCAACCAACCGCTCCACTCAAAGTCTTCAACTCCAAAAGGTTCCTCAAAAATGTTCAGCTGCTCAACCTCAAACCAATCGCACTTGAAGACAGGGGGACAATTTACAGACAACACCTGGAAGAAAAATACGGTAAGCCATCTCAGACAAAATGATCTATGGCTAACATTTTTTTAGACACCAACTTCTTTATCGACGCTATCGAATGCAACCCTCAATTTGATCACTCCATGTTTGATAAACATCAAACTTTTATCTCTTGTCTCTCCGTACCCATATTTACCTATATCTACAAGGTTGCCATCCCTAACCTCCAACTTGATCGGGCCTTATCTGAATTCAACCTAGTGAATCTTACTTCTACTCTCCTAGCCAAGGCCGCCAACGGTCCCACAACAGATCTCGAAGATAATATTCAACTCCACTCCGCCGCCAACATCGACGCCGATGTCTTCCTCACCGCCGACAAAACCCTCCTCAAAATGGCCTACTTTGGCAAAACCCGCATCCTCTCCCACCTGCCTGATCCCAAAACCTAATTGCATGGCTTACCTGCCGGTAGGCAGGGTCGATCTCTTGCAGTCTAACCTATTCCTCTCCCACTTCACCTTCAATCTGACCTACCCAAGTTTCTATTACCTCCTCTGCACACTCTACTAATCTCCTACCACTAATTCTCTCTCCACTCTCCTCATCTACCACTACATATTCTGATACTTTAAAATCACCCATAAAAGCATAGCCGCGCTGCTGTGCTGCCTCCAACTGCTCTCTATCCATCCGCCATACCTCAACACTAACAATCTGACAAATCAAATCTACACACCAATCATTAATTTCTCTTATTACTTCCTCTTTTTGTTTTCCTTCGCCCAGTAACGACTGAATTTTGGCTACCACCGGATCAAACTCATCTACCTTGCTCTCATCTCCAATAAAAGATTCGGTGTAACTTTTTCCTTCGGGACCACTCATCCAGTCAATCAACAAATCAGTTTGGTCTCTGATACCCGAACCAAATGTAGCCTCAATAACATCTTTTCCGCCAGTTGCCACCGCTTGACCTAATACTGCCGCCATTTCTCTAATATCCACTGCTGCATAAGTTGAAAACAAAGCCGCTCCATCTTTTGCTCTAAAGTTTTTCACTATTTCATTGTAAGCACTATTTGTCGTCAAAACTTCAGGGTCAGTTACCACTTTTGCCCTCAAATGCACCCGTTTAAACTGATTCGTGCTCTCTGGGCTCAAAACCTTATCCCGCTCGCCCAAATTCAGATAATGGCTCGTCATCAACGGGACCTGAAGGGCCCACGACTTAAACCATCCTTCATTTGCCCATCCTGACCAAGGCATATCAGTGGAGACCTCCCAATTTTCTATATCACCATGGTGAGACAGTTCGTGCAACGCTACATTGTCCCAATTTTCCCTTCCCAAAGGCGTTTCCATTAACAGCCATTCTTGTCCCCCTACTTGAGCTGCAATTACATCGGCCATTCCCATTGTGGATCCCTTCAGAGATTTCAAAAACATCACTTTAGTCACACCATCCCGAGACATGGATTTGATCAGTCCTGGATATACTAAACCACAGTCATAGGAAGATTTGGTACTCTAAAATATTAGAAAATATTTAGTTGGAGTATCAACATGCCCAAAACAAAATTCACGCCTAGGTTTAAATTTGACCGG
>Ga0210057_1005398_pt1 | contig 16431 bp, 17 predicted proteins | sample CryGeyCG2114_010_2_FD_183968 | JGI IMG/M metagenome (GOLD analysis project Ga0210057, IMG submission 183968) | Groundwater microbial communities from aquifer - Crystal Geyser CG10_big_fil_rev_8/21/14_0.10 (SPAdes) (version 2) | ecosystem: Environmental > Aquatic > Deep subsurface > Groundwater ...
TTCGTTCGTATCTTTCGTCAAGTTGGAAAAGAACAGAATCAAGACCGGAATTTCGTGGTACGAACAGAAAGCGCGCATATCGAGAGTTGCTACAAATGCTTATTTGGAGGCAAACGCGTAAGTCCTAAATATATGAAAATCACTTTCTACGGAGCCGCGCAAAACGTAACCGGTTCAAAACATCTTATAGAAACAGAGGCAGGATTCCGCCTGCTTTTGGATTGTGGATTCCATCAAGGACATCGCAAAGAAGCGGAAAAGCTTAATAGAGATTTTCCAATAGACGCAAAAGAAGTTGACGCGGTTATTCTTTCCCACGCGCATCTGGATCATTGCGGATTGCTTCCAGTTTTAATCAAACAAGGATACAAAGGAAAAATCTACGCCACACCATCAACAGCTGATGTGGCGCATTTTATGCTTGAAGATAGCGCCAACATCCAGGAACATGATGCTGAATATCTGAATCGGCACTTGAAAAAAGGCGAACACCAAATTGAGCCACTCTATACAATGGAAGACGTGGAGCAAACCATGAAGCAGTTTGAACGGGTGCAGTATTTTAAACTTGGTAGAGATTGGACAGATATTGCTCCAAATGTCAGATTTAAATTCTATGACGCAGGCCATATTTTAGGGTCCGCGGTTATTGTGGTTCAGATAAAAGAAAATGGCTCCACAAAAACTATCGCGTTTACTGGTGATTTAGGCCGAAAGAACGCGCCAATCCTTTGCGACCCTGAATATATTCAAGAAGACGTGGACATCCTATTGTCAGAATCAACCTATGGGGATCGTGTTCATGAACCATTTGAGAGAACAGAAGCATTTATACAGGATATTATAGAGCGCACAATAAAGCATCAGGCAAAAGTAATTGTGCCTGCGTTCGCTTTGGGAAGGACACAGGAGCTTATTTATCTTCTGCATAAATTATTCAACATTCAGGGATTTCCAAAAATTCCCATTGTTCTGGATAGCCCTTTAGCCACAAGAGTGACAGAAGTTTTTAAAAAGCACCGCAATGTGTTTGATTCTCAAAGCTGGAAAGATTTTGATCCAAAAAAAGATTTGCCTTTGGTGTTTGATCATTTAACATTTACTGAAGGAGTGCAAGATTCAATTGCTTTGAACAGCGCTATTGGGCCTATGATGATAATATCAGCCAGCGGTATGATGGAAGCAGGCAGAGTTTTACATCATCTTAAAAACAATATTGAAAATCCGAATAACACAATTTTGATTACCGGGTTTCAGGCGGAAAATACATTAGGCAGAAGGATTCAGGATGGCGTAAAATCAATCCGGATTTTCAATCGTGAGTACCGAGTGCGCGCGCAAGTCGTTACCGCGCCTGCTCTTTCCGCGCATGCTGATCAGAAAGAATTGCTGGATTATATTGCAAACACAAAAGGTCTAAAAAAATTATTTTTAGTGCATGGAGAGCAGGGGATTATTAATATGTTTGCTGAATTGGTCCGTGGCCAAAATCCAAATTTAGATATTCAAATTCCAGAAAGAGGGCAGGAGTTTGAGATATAATGCAACCTTTTCAAACAAGGCGCGTTATAGTATAATAGCGCTTGTTTTTAGTATGACAAAAACCGAAGAAAAAGAGATTATCAAGAAAGCAAAGAAAAGCCCAGACGCGTTTGGCGCCATATTTGAACAATATTATGAGCCGATTTTTGGATATGTTCTCAAACGAACTGGTAATGTGCACAGCGCGCAAGATATTGTATCTGAAACATTTTTTAAAGCATTGGATCGCTTGTGGCAGTTCAGATGGCAAGGAGTTTCAATTTCTTCGTGGCTCTACCGCATTGCCACAAATGAAATTAATCAATATTATCGCAAACGAAAAAAAGCTCATATATCAATTGAGGAACTTATTGAAAAAAGCGGAATAGAACTTCAGGACGAGCATGATTTGATAGACGAGATATCGCGTCAAGAAGAAGAGCTTGAGCGCGCGCATCAGTGGCGCAAAGCGCGCAAGTACATATCAGAATTAGATAAAAAATATCAGGAAGTATTGTCTTTGCGATTTTTTGAGGAAAAAAAGATAAACGAGATATCAGAAATTCTAAATAAGAAAGAGGGAACTGTGAAATCTTTGCTCTCAAGAGGTGTGGCGCAGTTGCGCGGAAAAATGTCTAAAACGCAACCAAATAGTCAGTCGCGCATTCTAGATACCAGAGGCGCGACTAGTCCCGCGTCTGAAAAATCATAAACATATGAACCACCAAGGCGAACAAATAAATATTATTCTGCCCAATATGGCAGAAATGAAAGCGCATAAGCGCCGGCTTAAAATCGCGCTTTTAGAGCACCAGGAGCGTCTTTCATGGGCTCATATGTTTTCTAGATTTATTATTGATTTAAAAAATAATATGACATTAGGCAAAAAAAGCACAGCTTTAGCCACAGTGGCAGTGTTCGCGCTTATTATCGGCGCCGGCATTATTGGCCCAACCGCCAGCGATGTAGCGCAGGCAGAAGCAGTGAACACGGTCAAACGCGCGTTCGCGCATTTTACTAATCTTACAGATGAAGAAAAATCAAATCTTCAGGAACGGTTCCAAGATAGAGTTCATTTTAAGGAGCAAGGTGAACAAATGTTCCATGGAATGGACGAATTAACCCAGGAAGATAGAGAAGCTAAGCACGAGGAAATGAAAGCATCATTGCTTGATTCTTTGGCAGAAGCTCAGGTTGCGGATGATCTGCAAGTAATCAGCGCTGATGAAATGCCACAACAAGGATTTCTTGGCAAAGCAGGCAGAGCGTTTGGATTCAAAATGATGCGCCCGAATTCAGACAATTTGGAAAATCTTCCAGAAGAAATTCAAGATAGAATTAAAGAGCATGAAGAAATGCACGAAGACATGGAGCCAGTAAAATTCCTTACATACACGAATAAAGAAGCTCAGGTTGTCACCTTGGGTATAAACGCGAATGATGAGCCAGTCATGAAATTCGTTGAAGGCGAGATGTCCATGATGGGCCCGGGCGGGCCTAATGGTCAAAAAGGAGGCATGATGCGCGGATTATGGAAAAATGCGCAGGATTCTAATTAAAGCATTGATGCGATTGATAACTACAGCGCAAAAAGCCGATTATCCTAAGTTATGTGCGGATATATCCGGCTTTTTGTTTTTTAAAAAATATGCTAATATAAATATATTATGAACTCACAATTCCTTTTGTTTATATGGTCAATTTTAGCTATTTTACTCATTTCAATAATGATTGCTTCTGTTCTTGTAGTTAAAAAAAAATGCAAACATAGATTTGATTACCAGGGATTTTTTATTATTGGAATTATTTGGGTTTTAGTATCAATATTTTTTATGCTTGCTGATAAAGCCTGGTTAATTTTTTTTATAATAGGAATGGTGTTTATGATAATTGGGATTGTTAATAAAGATAAGTGGAATAACAATCAAAAAATAATAAAATAAATTTATGATAAAAAAGGTAATTATAGGAATCATAATTCTGATGATTGGAGGCATGGTTTTATGGTTTTTAAAATTCAGAACCACTCAAGGCCCGGAATATGTTACCGAAACCGCGCAAATCGGGACATTGACCCAGAGCGTTGAGGCAACTGGAAAAGTTGAATCAATGCAAAGGATTGATTTGAATTTCAAAGCAGGAGGCAGAATTGAGCAGATGAACGTGAAAGTAGGCGACAAAGTACGATCAGGCCAGGTTTTGGCACGGTTAGATTCTCGTGCCTTGATGAGCCGCATTTCTGACGCACAGGCAGAGGTGGATAAGCAAAAAGCAGATTATGAAAAATTGGTTGCTGGAGCGTCTGATACTGACATCAAAGTTACCGAAGATACAGTCGCGCAAAAACAGCAAGATGTCGCGTCAGCTGAAAATTCTTTAGTTAATCTTCGCGCAAAAAGAAAAACAGAACTAGACAATTTAAAAGAAAAAGCAATTACTGTTTTAAAAAATGAAGTTCTAGTTTGCCAGTTGGCTATTGAAGTTATAAATAATACCTTAGATGATCCTAGCGCGAATAATTCTTACGCGTATATTAGTACTGACAAGCAAAAAGCACAATTAAGCAAGAATAGCGCTAATATAGAAATAAGCGCGGTTGAGAGTTCTTCTGGAGAATTGAGCGTGATTTCCGGCGACACTGATATTTTATCTAACTTGGATGATGGAAAATTAATGCTTGACTCTGTTAAAACAGCTTTGACTGATACTATGTCAGTTTTAAATAACGCGAACACAACATATAGTTTTCTTGAATCAGATCTTGATACTTTAAAATCCAGCATTCAGGCCCAGCAGGCCACTATTAACACATCCCGCACTAATATTGTGGCTGCCAAGACAAATTGGACCGACAAAATCGCTTATTATAACGATCAAATCGCGGCCGCGGAGGACTCGGTTTCGCAAGCCGAAAGCGCTTTAACTGTGGCGCAATCTCAGCTTGATTTGAAAAAGTCGCCCCCGCGCAAGTTTGAAATTGACGCTCAGAACGCGCGCGTGGCACAGGCCCAAGCAAGCTTGTCTTTGGCTTTAGCTAATATGGAAGAATCAATTATTCGCGCGCCTTTAGTTGGCACTATCACGAAAAAATATTATGAAGCCGGGGAGCAGACCTCTTTATCAAGCCCGGTTTTGGAAATGATTGGAGAGGCGACTCTGGAAATTGAGGTTGATATTCCGGAGAGCGATATTTCTAAAATAATAATCGGACAAGAGACTAAAATTACTTTAGACGCGTTTGGGGATGAAAGAGAATATACTGGCTCTGTTACTTTTGTTGACCCTGCGGAAACATTGATTTCTGATGTGGTGTATTATAGGGTCAAGGCCGCGTTTAGCGATTCCGGGCAGGTAAAGCCAGGCATGACCGCGAACGTGACTATTATTACTGACATGAAGGAAAATGCTTTATATGTGCCAGTTCGAGCTGTAAAGTCGCGTAATGGGGACAAATATATTGAAGTTTTGGAGAATGGGCTTGTTGTTGAAAAAATTATCACTCTTGGCTTGCGCGGAGATGAGGGTATTGAAATTTTGAGCGGGCTTGAAGAGGGTGATGAAGTGATTACGTTTGTGAAAGAAAAATGATACTCATAGACATCAAAAATTTACACAAAGAATTTGTTACTGATGAGATAGTGACAAAAGTTTTGCATGGCATTGATCTGGAAATAAAATCTGGCGAGTTTGTGGCGATTATGGGGCCAAGCGGTTCTGGTAAATCCACGCTCATGCATATTTTGAGTTTTTTAGATAGGCCAACATCTGGAGATTTCAAGTTCAAGGACCATAATGTTACCGAGTTTGACGATATCAAGCTCGCGCATCTGCGAAACAGCGAGGTTGGTTTTGTGTTCCAGCAGTTTAATTTGCTTCCTAGAACGTCTGTTTTTGATAATGTGAAGCTTCCTTTGACTTATAGCAAGAAAGTATTAGAGCGAAAAAAATCAGATTTGGTTGATGACGCGATTAAAGCAGTTGGGCTTGATCATCGCAAAAATAATCTTTCAAATCAATTATCAGGAGGCGAAAAACAGCGCGTTGCTATTGCGCGCGCTTTAGTGAATGATCCTGACGTGATTTTCGCGGATGAGCCAACCGGGAATCTTGACTCAAAATCCGGAGCTCAAGTAATGGAAATTCTTGAGAAACTTTCCGAGCGCGGAAAAACTATTATCCTTGTGACGCATGAATTATATACTGCCGAATACGCGGAGCGGATTATCAAGCTCAAGGATGGGGTGATTGTGTCTGATTCAAAGGAGCATAAGCGGCGGAAGCGGGGGTTGAAGAAGTAAAATTCCCTCTCCTGTATTCGGGAGAGGGTTAGGGTGAGGGTCTTTAGCACGCGATGCGTTGGCTTTTTTGCTTCTTCTTCGTTTTTGTTTTATAGCGTCTTTGTTTTTCACCAATCACGATATTATTATCTGAGACGATATCAGCATAGAAAAATTTATGTAATTTTTTATCAAATGTTTTAAAATCCTCGGCTGAATGTTCCCGCGCGAATATTATATTAAAGGCATCTTGCAACTCAATTGGCTGGTTTTTAAATAACTTAATTGCTTTTTCCAGTTGTGGCCCTTTATCAAATTCAATGAATTTCATTTGCAGGACACTATTAAGAATGGCAATAATTTCATTTTTTTCTTTTTTATAAAAGCTTTTGAGAACCCAATAAAGCTCAAAGAAAACCAGTACAGACGTACATAATTTAATGTTTCGTTCTGCGGCTTCCCGAAATACTTGTTTGGCTGTTTTGTACTCTGTTTCTATGTCATTAAGCAAAAAGCGCAAAAAATAATTTGTATCAATAAATATCATGCTCGGTTTTTAAAATATTCCTGTTTTGCTTTTTTTATCAACTCATCAAGATTTTTTATATGCTTTAAATTTTTTGGAATTTTAACTGAACCTCCCAAGCGGTCAATAAGCTGCATCATGGGTTCAGCAGTCATTTTTCCGTTTTCGTGAGAAACAATGACTTTGTCGCCATCTTGCAGGTCTAGCGCTTTGAAAATTGCCACTGGGATAGTAAATTGTCTTTTTTGGGATATTGTTGCTGTTTGATTCATAATAATTTTATTATAGCAAACAAGGAAAAGATGTCAATAACAAGGAAATTATAATAGATGTAAGGATATTTAGCAATAGAAGTAATTTATTGCTCCCTCAATGCCTCCACTGGTTCCATTTCAGCGGCTTTTTTGGCTGGGTAGAGTCCGAAGATAAGGCCAGTTGCGGAGGAGAATGTCACCCCCAAAATCACGCCACCCATGGAAAAACTATAGCCCCAGTTCAAGCCAGCCGCGTTCGCGCCATACATAGCAAGTAAGCTTATAAGCTCGCCTAATATAATCCCGATAATGCCGCCAAGCACAGTCAAAAATATCGCCTCCCACAAAAATTGGTACATAATATTTGAATTCGTGGCGCCAACTGCCTTGCGCAAGCCGATTTCATAAGTCCGCTCTGCCACAGATACATACATAATATTCATAATCCCAACGCCTCCAACCAAAAGGGAAATGCCAGCAATCGCGGCAAGCAAAAGCGTAATGCCACCAGTAATTGTGTCAATCATGCCCATTGCCTCTTCCATTGTCGTTACCGCGAAATCATCCTTGTTCGGATCAGTAATTTCATGCTGGTCGCGCATTATGTCAGTCACGTCTCTTGCCGTGAGTTCTGCTTGGCTAGTGTCCTTCATAAAAGCAATTAAGAACTGGATATGATTAACTCCAAGAACTTGCTTTTGAATTGTTTTGACTGGAATAAATGTCGCATTATCCAAGTCCATGAAAAAGGTACTGCCTTGCTGTTCTAGCACCCCTATTACGTGGAAAGATTTATTCCCGACTTTTACGCGATTATCCAGAGAGCTTCGCAAATCTCCAAATAATTTTTTCGCCAGCTCATATCCAATTACAGCAACCTTGGCTTGTGATTCATTTTCCGCGTCATAAAAAGGCCGGCCAAATTCAATATCTGCTTCATATAAATCAAAAAACGAAGGAGTCACGCCCCAGAGCATTGATGTCTTATTTTCCGAGCCAAATGTCACAATATCTTGCCCTAAAATACCAGCATAGTAGTCCGTGATATTTGGATGCTTGGCAACTGCTTTTGCGTCATCCAAAGTCAAAGTGGTTACAGAAATTCCTTGCGCTAATCCCATTGCATTATCAGAACCAGTTTTAGAAGTTGAAGGTACTTTTACTTCTACTTCAAGATAATCAGAACCAAACACAGAAACCTCATTCAGAATAAATCCTTTTATTCCTCCGCCAAGATTGATGACGATTATAATGGATACCACTCCTACAAGTAAACCGAGCACAGTTAAACCTGAACGCACTTTGTGGATTTTTATTGCTTTATACGCGATTTTGAGTGGAGTTAGTATTTGCATATTATTCGTAATGAAGCGCGACAACAGGGTCCAGTTTAGATGCCTTGCGCGCTGGATACCAGCCAAACATAATTCCAACTGCTGTGGACACAATCACGCCCATTAAAACAGAGGACATTGTTACCACATAATCCCAATCATATCCAAGATATCTTGCAGTCACCGCGATCATGGCGGAAAAGCTAGCCCCAATGATAATCCCAATAATTCCGCCAGCAAGAGTTAAAACAATTGATTCAATTAAAAATTGAGCTTGCACCAAATCAGGAGTAGCGCCAACTGCCTTGCGCAAGCCGATTTCTCTTGTCCTTTCACGAACCGCGATAAGCATTATATTCATAATTCCAATTCCGCCGACTAACAAAGATATCGCGGCAATGGCTGAGAGAAAGAAAGTCAAAGCATCAGTGACAGAGCCAAGAGCGTCCAATGCTTGTGCTGTTGCTTGAACAGTAAAATCATTTGATTTAGAGCCAGTAATTCCATGATTATCCCGCAAAATATCTTTAATCTGCGCCATTGCGAAATCAATATCATTTTCTGAATATGTTTTCGCTCGAATCATGCTTACATGGTTGATGCCAAGCAAAAGCTTTTGCGCTGTCGCGAGCGGAATAAACACTTGATTATCCTGATTCTGGAATGCTTCAACTCCTCGCTTTTCCATAACTCCGATTACGCGGAATGATTCTCTTTTTATCTTTACGCGCTGGCCAATGGGATCATCATCAACAAATAAATCTTTCCAAACTTGCCACCCAAGCACCACGACCCTATCCAATGCTTTGCTCGCGTCTTCATCAAAAAATTCTCCCATTAGAGTATTGGCGTCTTCCACGTTCACATAGTCCGCTGTTGTGCCAACATATGTGGCGTCTGTTTTTTTGTTTGAGAATTGGATTGTCTCAACTCCGCGGACATAGCTTGTTACTGCTTGAATTTCATTTAGCTTTGCAATGTCTTCAGCGTCTTCATTTTTCAGAGTTGTTATTACAATGCCGAAAACAGAAGCAGGCGGGCCTTCTTCGTCCGAGTATCCAGGAAGCACGCCAATAAGGTTTGACCCAGCTGAAGTGATTTGATTAAAAATTAAGGATTGCGCTCCTGCGCCGACCGACATAACAACAATTACGCTCGCGACTCCAATGATGATTCCAAGGGATGTCAAAAATGTGCGTCTGCGGTTCGTCTTAAGCACGATAAACGATTCTTTGATAAGGTCTAGGAAATTCATGCATGTATTGTACCATTTTTTTTCGGTTTTTAGAAAGCTTAGAAATACAAAGGTGAGACCTTTTGAAAAGGTCTCACCTTTTAATTGGTTTTTTAAACAAAATAAACGGCTAGTACCGAGGTGCTAGCCGTTTATTTTATAGGGTAGACGCATATGTTTTTATTTAGTATAGTAATATACTATGATTATAGCACATCGAGGATATAAAAAGAATCATCCAGAAAATACAATTCCTGCTTTTGAGGACGCTTTTTTGAATGGCGCTGATGCAATTGAAACTGATTTGAGAATCGGGCCAAGCGGAAAGATTATTGTGTCGCATAATCCAGTCAAAGATGATCATGGTTTGTTGATTTTGGAAGAATTATTTGAATATATTAATTCAAAAAACGCTTCATTTTTTTTGGAGCTGAAATCATCTAATCCTGAACTGCTGGGTCCAATCATCCGCAAAATTCATAATCATAATTTATGGGATAAAGTGCATTTAATCGGGTTTGCTTCTAGAATCAAAACCGCGATTTTAGTGCAGGATAAATTCCCTAAATTATTAGTGGATCAGATCATCCAATTGCCATATCTTGATTTAGTCCGAATGCGTTCGCCTAAAAAAAGCAATGCAGTATTTATTGGATGGCTTGAGGGCGTTGCATTGAGTGAGAGATTATTCAACGCGCTAATGAATGAAGATCGGGTGCAACGTTTGCGCGAATACTACGAATCCCACGGCTTTAATGTGTATGCTGGGGTGATTAATCATGAAAAAGGGATCCAGCTCTTTCGCAATGCTGGCATTCATGATATATTTACTGATGAAGTGGAAATGGCAAAGCATACTCTTGGCTCTGCTTCCATGAATTATATTCAGTAATTTTATAACAAAAATTATGCCTCAAGCACAAGCAACTATTTTAGGAGCCGGAGCTATTGGAACTGCCATGGCAACGGTTCTGCAGGAAAATAAATATAAAGTATCATTCTGGGATATTAATGAAGAAGTGATTGATTCAATTAATTTGTTCCACAAGAATTCGCGCGCGTTCCCGAATCTTGGGCTTGAGAAATCAATCCGAGCGTACAAGGATATTGGCAAATCAGTCGCGAGCGCGGATTTGGTAGTGTTCGCGGTTGCGAGCCGCGCGGTGCGCGAAGTAGCGGCAAGCGTAAAAGATCATCTGCCGCGCAATTGCATGATTGTTTCTTTGGCAAAGGGATTGGAAGACAGTACATTCAAAACCATGCCTCAAGTTCTGCGTGAAGAGCTTGGTGGAGATTTCAGTCATCAAATTGCGGTGCTTTCAGGGCCAATGCTTGCTGATCATCTTATAACTAAAAATCCGACTTGCGCAATGCTCGCGAGCGAAAAATCAAACACTTATATTAAACGGGCTAAGGAAGCTTTTGAAAATGATTGGTTCAAAATTATAGAAACGCGCGATGTGACTGGCGTGTGTTTGGGCGGGGTAGTGAAGAACGCTTTAGCTGTGTGCTCTGGCATTATGGATGGAATGGGTCTTTCTCCTAATACTAGGGCTTGGATTTTGACTGAAGGATTCAGGGAAATGGCGCGCCTTATTTGGAAAATGGGTGGGCAAGAGGAAACTGTGTATAGTGTTGCTGGATTTGGAGATTTTTTGGCAACCGCGTTTTCTGACTCCAGCCGCAACCATGAATTCGGTGAATTTATTGGCAAAGGGAAAACCGTAACTCGGGCTTTGCAAACAGTTAGAGAGACCGTGGAAGGCCTTGGCATTATTGAAGTTCTGCACAAGATTGCTTTAAAGGAGAAGTTGAATCTTCCTGTGCTTGCTTCTCTTTTTGATATTGTTATTCAAAAGAAAAAAGCAACAAAGGTTTTTGAAGAATTGGAAAGGAATTTGTAATAATGGTATAATAAATTATATGGAAAAAATACATTTTATTCAAGAAGCAAAGCGTTCAGTTCACTCTCTGATGTTTCATCTTGTCCTGCAGGGGGTGCTTATGATTGCTTTGGGCATTTTAGTGGTAATGCATCCACAGTTGATTATCCTGTTTTTCGCGTTTACCTTCATAATGATCGGGCTTGGCTCTTTGTGGGTAGCGTACAAAATCCGGCGCGTAACCAAGAAGTTTAATGTTATTAGCGAGTTATTCGGATAGCGCGTTTGCTATGGCCCGGATGTGTGATATAATAATATCCCATTGAGATTGGAGGTAGTATTTTTTTATGATTCAAGTGCAAAATCTAACAAAAAAGTATAATGAAACAAAAGCATTGGATAGCGTGAATTTTGAGGTGCGCGAGGGCGAGGTGCTGGGCTTTTTAGGGCCGAATGGAGCTGGAAAATCCACTGCAATGAAGATTATTACCGGTTTTATCGCGCCAACTCAGGGTACTGTCAAAGTTGGTGATTTAGATGTTGTGGATAACTCTTTTGAGATTCGCGAGAAAATCGGGTATTTGCCAGAAACCAATCCTTTATACACAGATATGAAAGTGCATGAATATCTGAAATTTGTGGCTCAGGCGCGCCAGATTCCAAAGCAAAATCGACAAGACGCGATAAAGCGCATGATAAAGGTCTGCGGATTAGATTCGGTTATTCACAAAACCATTGACGAGCTTTCAAAAGGATATCGCCAGCGTGTTGGTTTGGCTCAGGCCATGGTGCATGATCCTGATATTTTGATTATGGATGAACCAACTTCTGGTTTGGATCCGAACCAAATTGTTGAAATTCGCGATCTTATAAAAAAGATTGGAGAGAAAAAGACAGTCATCTTGTCCACGCACATTCTGCCGGAAGTTACAGCAACTTGTTCGCGCGTGATTATAATTAATAATGGCAAGATTGTGGCGCAAGGAACGAGCGATGAATTGACTTCAGCTAGAGCCGGTCAGGAAATAATATACGCGAAAATCCGCGGAGATAAAGAACGCGTTTCGTCTGTATTGTCTGAGTATAATCAAGTAAAAACAGTGAAGACGTTTTCTGGCGGGGAAACCGGGGTGCATGGATTTGGAATTGAAATTAGCGAAGGCGATGGCAGGGAACTGGTGTACCGCTGCGCAGTATCAAATAACTGGACTTTGCTTGAAATGTATAGGAAGCAGGAGAATTTGGAAGATGTGTTCCGCCGGCTTACAACCACAGAAGAATAAATATGAATTTAAAACCAATACAATCCAGCATAAACAACATAAAGCCCATATTTAAACGGGAATTTGTTAGTTTTTTTAATAGCCCGATTGCTTACATATTCGTGGCAGTGTTTTTGGTTGTGACAAACTGGCTCTTTTTTACGCGCTTTTTCCTAACTGGACAAGCAAACATGCGGGAATGGTTTGGATTAGTTCCTTGGCTTTTCCTTCTGCTTGCGCCAGCCATCACCATGCGTTCTTGGGCAGAAGAGAAGAAAAGCGGAACAGTGGAATTTTTGCTGACTCTTCCGATTCGGGATTGGGAAGTTGTGATTGCGAAATTTTTGTCGTCTTTGTCGTTTCTTGCGGTTGTGCTTATATTCAGTTTGACTATTCCAATCACAATTGGAAAATTAGGAGATATTGATTTTGGAGTGATAATCTCCGGTTATGTTGGAGCAATTTTAATGGGAGCCATGTATCTCTCTTTGGGGCTTTTGATTTCCTCATTCACAAAAAATCAGATTGTGTCATTTTTGATAAGCTTGTCTGTTTTATTCGCGATATTCATAATTGGATCAAATAATGTAATGTCTTTTTTGCAAGGTCCGCTCGCGTCAATTATGCAATTCCTTTCGTCCGCTACGCATTTTAATAGTATTGTAAAAGGTATTTTTGATTCAAGAGATATTATTTATTATTTGTCATTTACTGCTTTGTTTATTTATCTGAATATTCAAACAATCGGATCTAGGAATTGGAGATAATATGTTTAAGTCAAAGAAACAACTCAACCGCGCGAATGCGTTAATTGCTATAGTAGTAGTGATTATTTTGGTGTTTTTTGTGAACATCTTATCAACCCAGCTTTTTGGCAGATGGGATGTAACTGAAAATAAGGACTATAGCATCACAGATACCACCAAAGATGTTTTGCGCAATTTAGATGATGTCATCAATGTCAAAGCATACTTTACCGAAGAACTGCCCGGATATCTGTTGGTCAAAAATCAAGATGTCCGAGATATATTAGCAGAGTATGGAACAGTTTCTGACGGAAATGTCATAGTTACGTTTTTAGACCCGAGCAAAAACGCGGACATAGAGCAAGAAGCGCGCTCAATGGGAATTCCAACTTTGCAGTTTAATGTGGTGGAAAAAGATAAATATCAAGTGACAAATGGATATTTAGGCATCGCGATATTTTATGGGGACAACCGCGAGATTATTCCAATTGTGCAGGACACTTCATCATTGGAGTATGATTTAACAGCGGCGATCAGTAAAGTAGTGCGAGAGGAAATTCCGACTGTGGCGTTCTTAAGCGGACGAGGCGCATGGAGTAGAACTGCAGATATGGCGCAAGTTGATCAAGAATTGCAAAGGCAATATCGTGTAATTGATTTTGACATTACTTCTGGCCGGCTTGTTCCCGAAAATGTGAACACGCTTATTATACCTGGAATAAAAGAGCAATTAACTGAATGGGAGCAATATGTGATTGACCAATTCTTGATGCAAGGAGGAGATATTTTTGTTATGGCAGAAGGCGTTAGTATTAATCCAATTGATTTGACTGTTGAAAAGCAGAATACTGGAATAGATCAATTAGTGGCGCAGTATGGAGTGCGCTTGAATAAAAATTTGGCTTTGGATAGTTCCAATGAATTAGCCGCGTTCCGCACTGATCAAGTGCAGTTTTTCTCGCCATATCCGTTTTGGATAAAAGTGCCAAAACAAGGATTTAATCCAGAGTCCGGAATTGTGAACAAACTAGAGTCATTAGTTGTAACCTGGGGAAGCACTATTGAAATTTTAGAAGAAAAATTAACTGATAAGACAGAAAAGACAGATTTGGTCCGCACTACCGCGAATGGCTGGATTCAAGATGGTGATTGGCAATTGAATCCGCGATTGATTGAGGCGCCTGAAGAGGGATCTCAGTCATCATTAGTTCTTGGGACTATGCTTTCTGGCAAATTTGAATCTTTATTTGATAAAGACGCCTTGCCGAAGAAGGATGTTGCAGATGATGAAGGCATAGTGTCGCAAGCACCAATGTCTAGCCAGGAGCAGGATAAGTTTTTACCAGAGACAGAAGAAGGCAGGTTGATAGTTGTTGGGGACGCGGATTTTCCTTTGGATGTGAATTTGCAAAGATTCCAATCAAATGAAGTTTTCTTTTTGAACTTGGTTGATGCTTTAACAAGCGATGAGTCCTTGATAAATATCCGCTCCAAAGCAGTAACAGACCGGCCTTTGCCCAATGATTTGTCAGATAACGCGAAAAACTATATCCGCTGGCTCAACATCCTCGGCATTCCTGTTTTGTTTACTTTGTATGGGTTAGCGCGGTTTGGTAAGCGGAGGAAGAGTAGGAGTGTTATTTAGTCCATCGTAATTTTCAATTATATCGTCATCCTGAGCAATCTTAAATAGCACGTCATTCCGAGTAATGACAGATTGTTTTATGTCAATACCATTATCAAAATTCAAAAATGTAATAATTTTGCTCGGCATATTAGCTGTGGTTTTGGTGGTGCTCGGAATTGTCCAGTCAATCAACCAAAATAAGAATAAGCGAAATCCTGCCACGTTTTTCAGAATTGATAATGTGGATAAAATAGATCGCATCACAGTCATTGGCGTAAATGGGTTGTATGAAAATAATCTTGAAAAGCTGGATGGCTATTGGGTGGTGACAAACAAAGGCGATTATAGAGTGAATCCGGATTATATCAAAGATCTTTTGGATATCTTCGGCACAATGCCTAGAGGAGAATTAGCAAGCCGGAATCCGGAAAAATTTGAAGAATTGCAGGTTGATGATTTAGGCGTTCGTATTCAAGCATGGGAAAAAGATAAGCAAGTAATAGACGCTGTTATTGGAAAAGAAGGCCCAGGGTTTATGACAACCTATATGCGCAATACTGACTCGGATAATGTATACTTGTCCGTAAAAAATATTCGTCCAGTGTTTAATCGTACAGATTGGCGCGACAAGCGCGTTTGGATTTTTGATCCGCTGAAAGTTACTTCAATTGATTGGCGATATAATGAAACAGAGTTTTCTTTGCTCAAAACAGGAGACGGATGGCAGCAAATTTCGCCGTTCAATTCTCCGTCATCCGATGAAACAGTTGGCCCGGTCTTAGCGCAGCTCACGGATATGTTCGCGGCAGATATTCGCGAAGATGTTGCTAAAGAGCAAGCCGGATTGGTTGGCAAAAAACTGAATATCCGCATTGAGCTAGGGTTTGAGACCGGAGAAAAGGATGCTCTTATTGTCGGGGATAAGGTGAGCGAAGAATCAGAAGAATATTACATTGGTCGGGAAAACAGTCCGCTTGTCTGGACTGTTGATTCCTGGACTGTGGAGAATACTTTGAAAAAGGAGATTGGAAGTTTTTAGGATAAAAAGAATCATTCCGAATTGCGTGGATTATAATATTTGTCAACCAAAATTGACCAAAGCACACATGATATGATACTATTAAATATATGACAAAATACATTTGGATAACAATAAGCATAATTGCCTTGATACTAGTTTTCGCTTATAAGCATGCGCCTAATGAGCCGGATTTGGAAAAGCCAGCAGAAGACATAATCAGCGACCAAATGCCAACCCCAGAAGAAGGCGAGCCAATTGTGAGCGAGTCAGGAAATATTAAAGTCACTAGGCCCCAAAAAGATACTGTTGCTACAAGTCCGATTTTAGTAAAAGGCGAAGCAAGAGTATTTGAAGGCACATTTCAGATTCATTTGAAAGACGCGAACCGGGCTATATTGTCTGAAAAAACCGCAATGGCAAACGCGCCTGATATGGGAGAATTTGGTTCATTCGGAGAATTAATCTTATTTGACGCGCCAACTACAGAGACAGGCTTTTTAGAAGTGTTCTCCTATAGCGCCAAAGACGGAAGCCTGCAGGACTTAGTATCAATACCAGTTATATTTTAATCTATGCAAAAAATCAAAATCATTCTTATCGTATCAATAGTCGCGCTTGTGGCTTCTGGATGCGCGCTTAAGAAAGAGGAACAAGAAGACGCATTATCAAAAAATAATAATAATTCTATAGTCGCTACATTTGGACAGGACCAAACAAATAATCAAATATTAGATACTATGCAAGAT
>Ga0210057_1005399_pt1 | contig 16431 bp, 18 predicted proteins | sample CryGeyCG2114_010_2_FD_183968 | JGI IMG/M metagenome (GOLD analysis project Ga0210057, IMG submission 183968) | Groundwater microbial communities from aquifer - Crystal Geyser CG10_big_fil_rev_8/21/14_0.10 (SPAdes) (version 2) | ecosystem: Environmental > Aquatic > Deep subsurface > Groundwater ...
TATCACAAAGAAACTTTTTGACCAAGTGCAAGAAGTGATGAAGCGCAAGAGCAAACCTCAGAAAGCGGACAAGATGAAATTTTTTCTCTATCGCGGATTTTTCAAGTGCGGCGAGTGCGGATTTACAGTTACCGCCGATAAAAAGATAAAGCCAAGCGGAAAATCATATACTTATTACTATTGCACCAAGAAAAATCCGCACCACGACTGCTCGCAAAATGTCTTTACGCGAGAAGAAAAAATTTCATCTCAAATCAAAACGGAAATTCAAAAAGTTTCTTTGTCTGACGATTGCGCTGATTGGATGTTAGCGGAAAATGAAAAAGACAAATCAGCGGAAGCGCAATCGTCAAGCTTTTTTGCTCAAAAAACCAAAGCGGACATTTCAAAACTTGATGAGAAGTTGGAAAAGCTGATGACCGCCTATCTTGAAAGCGTCTTGAATGTCCGAGAATATCAAGAAGCGAAAAACAAGCTCGTCAATCAAAAACAAGTTTTGAAAGACAAATTGTCCGCTTTTGAACAAAAAAGCAATAATCGGTTCGAACTCGCCGACAAGTTTATAAAAGACAGTAAACAAGCCAAAATTATCGCTTCCAAAGAAAATCCCGAAAGGATTCGGGATTTTCTAAAAAAGATTGGTTCGAACTTCCAAATCCAAAACCAAGCCGTTTCCTTTTCGCCACGCTCCGCGTGGCAAATCCTCGCAAAATGGGACTTTGGCGCGCGAAGCGCGCCTGCCGAGGCGCAATGCGCCGAGGCAACCTTTCCCCAAAATGCTGAAATTGTAAATTGGCGGTGTATTTTAAAAATAGCTCGAACGGAATTCTGCCCTCGCCGCGCGGAGCGCGGCTCGGGTGTGGCAGGGCAAAATGAGCGGCTCCGCCGCGCACACAGACAATTTTAAGTTTTTCTTTGGCGGAATACAAATTCGAGCGTGCAAAGCACGCACAAAACAGTTCTTTCAAATCCAAAAAGAAAAGAGCCGACATCTTGCGATGCCGACTCTAGGATTGTGCTCGTAGCCATCGGGCTATTTCGCTTTCTGGCTTTCGAGCGGAATGAGCGTCGGATTCACGACCTCCTTCATGTCGCTGAGGTCGCCGACGATCATCATGGACGGCTCCTTCGTGCCGAGAATCGCCTCGTAGGCAGTCGGTACGCGCTGGACGCGCCCCTTGCTGTCTTCACCGGGAAGCCAGAAGCCGGCTAGGTCTGCGCCAGTTTCGGCGCAATTCCAGCCGAGACAGCCGACGAGTTGCAACGGCTCCTTGTTGTAGACAACTGCGTGCTCTGGGACTTGGAAGTCGCCGCGCGGCGTGTAGAGCGTGATCGGATTGCCGATGAAAATCGGGTCGTCGCACCACGCGCAACGGATCGCCATTTTGCCGATGCAGTCGAGGCAGTAGTCCACCGAGCCGTCCTTGTTCTTCGGCATCTTGGTGGTGATGGTGTGTCCGAATGCCGACACTTGACCGCTTCGCTTCGTACGATGGCCGCATTTCGCGGCCTTGTAGCGGAGAGGACTCAGAGAGCCCAACCGCAGGAACAGGTCATCGATATTCATGTGTTCTCCTTTTTTGGTTTGGAAATGTACTACTCAATTAGCAATCTAACATTATGTTTAGTGAAATGTCAAACGAAACGAAAACAGAAACCCCTTCGAGTTTCTGTTTTCAAAAAATCTTATGAAAAAATTTCTTTTGCCCTTACAAAATATGGTTCGAGCTGATTTGTTTTTAGGTTCTTTGGCAGTTTGGAGTGTGCGCGGCAGAGCCGCTCATTTTGCCCTGCCACACCCGAGCCGCGCTCCGCGCGGCGAGGGCAGAATTCCGTTCGAGCTATTTTTAAAATACACCGCCAGAAAGGAAATTGCAAGTGCGAGCTGTCCGCCTCGCTTCGCTCGGCGGCTAATTTGTATGGGATTTTTGGCGAAAAAGAAATGGATTTATCAATAAGGGCAAAAGAAATTTTTCATTCAATTCGTAACACTATGCGATACGTACTATACGCAAGAAAATCGAGCGAGAGTGAAGAACGACAGATTTTGAGTATTGAAGCGCAGCTCGCAGAGCTGCAAGAGTATTCCGCCAAAGAAAAACTTGAAATTGTCGCTTCCTTTCAGGAAGCCCAAACTGCCAAAGAACCTGGGCGAACAAAGTTCGCTGAAATGTTGTCATTTCTGCAAGCCGGGGAAGCAGACGGGATTTTGAGTTGGCACCCGGATCGTCTCGCCCGCAACAGTATAGATGGCGGGCAAATTGTGTATCTACTGGACACAGGAAAAATCAAAGATCTCAAATTTCCTACGTTCTGGTTCGAGAACACGCCGCAAGGAAAATTCATGTTGAACATTGCCTTTGGACAAAGCAAGTATTACATAGACAACCTTAGCGAAAATATCCGGCGTGGACACCGCGCGAAATTACGCAGAGGCGTGTATCCTGGCTCCGCACCACTCGGCTATCTCAATAATCACCGCACTCGCGATATTGATATTGACCATGAGAGAGCACAGATAATACGCAAAGGTTTCGAGTTATACGCGAGTGGCAAATATACCTTGAAGCAAATCGCGAAAGCGTTTAAGGATATGGAATTGCGGAGCCACAAAGGCAATGTTCTCGCAGTTTCCTGTGTCCAGAGAATGTTGAGTAAATCGTTTTACTACGGACTTTTTAAATTCAAGGGCGAGACATATCAAGGAACGCACGAGCCAATCATCACAAAGAAACTTTTTGATACATGCCAAGAGGTTATGAAATCTCGCGGACATATCAAAACGCGCAAGGCGGAGAAAACTTTTCCGTTTCGCGGATTATTTACCTGCGGAGAGTGTGGTTGCGCTATTACCGCCGAAATGCAAAAAGGGCACAACTACTATCGCTGTACCAAGAAACGCGAAATATGTTCACAAAAATATGTCCGCGAAGAAACACTCACCGATCAAATGAAAAGTTTTCTTCAAAAAGTTTCTTTGACGAGCCAAGACACCGAAAAAGTTTTGCGCGAGCTGGACAAGGACGAGCAGAAAGCAAAATCAGAAAATTATGCTGTTCTACAAAATCTCAAAAGTGAGATAGCCGACATTGGCGTAAAGTTAGACAAGTTGCTTTCTGCGTATCTCGACGAGATAATTTCTGCCGAGGAATACGCCGCGCAAAAGCACAAATTGCTCTCGCGCAAAGTTGAGTGCAACGAAGAAATTAGCGAAATCGAGAACGGAAGCGTGTCTTGGCTCGAACCGGCTCGTGCATTTGTAAAATCCCTAAATCACGCGACGGAATTGGTACGGAGTGAGGATAAGTCAGAAATGACAACATTTCTAAAACAAATCGGCTCGAACCATATTTTGTTTGATAAATCCATTTCTTTTTCGCCAAAAATCCCATACAAATTAGCCGCCGAGCGAAGCGAGGCGGACAGCTCGCACTTGCAATTTCCTTTCTGGCGGAGAGGGAGGGATTCGAACCCTCGAGAGGATTGCTCCCCTAACATCTTAGCAGGATGCCCCTTTCGACCACTCAGGCACCTCTCCAAATATAAACGCATAATACAGTAAAGATTATGTAAAATCAAAACCCATATTATAAATATACACTCAAGTTTTTTTCTAGTTGTTTGGGGTTTTCATATAATATAGTCGCTATTCCTAATTTCTTAGCCGGCTCTAAATTTTTTTCTAAATCATCTATAAAAATAGACTCCTCGGGATTAGACTTTATTTTATCTAAAGCTAAAGAATATATTTTTGGATCAGGTTTATTAATCCCTACTTCTGCTGAAATAATAACTTCATCAAAATATAAAGATATGGAATATTTTTATCTAATATAGGCCACCAATCTTTTGTCTGATCAGATAATAAACAAGTTTTATATCCTTTTTTTCTTAACTTATTTATTAAACCAACAACATCTTCATTTAAAATAAAAAAACCTAAAAGCTCATTTTTTAAAACCTTATAATCTTCATTAATATTTAAATCTTTCTTTATATGTTCCCAAAAATCAATTTCAGATAATTCTCCCGAAAAATAAGGCTTATAATATTTATTTATAAAAACATCAAAAACTTTCTTTTCTGATAGACTGTAAGTTTTTTCTAAATAAGCTCTAAAATCCCAAAGCCCCCTACTCAAAACAACACCCCCAAGATCAAATATAAAAGTTGAAATCATGATTATGTTTATAAATATATAACGAAAACATTAAATAATAAAATTTGCTTAAAATGAATTTTTCTAGTATTGTAATAAACGTGAATCAGGCGCTAAACAATCAAAATATTAAGCGACCACCAGTAGTGGTCGTTTTAGGACACGTTGACCACGGTAAAACCTCTCTTTTGGATTATATTAGAAAGGCTAATATTGCCGGTCGTGAAGCCGGTGGAATTACCCAAGCTACTGGCGCCTATGAAATAGAACATAATAATGAAAAAATAACTTTTATAGACACTCCCGGTCATTCCGCCTTTACCAAAATGAGATCTCGTGGAACCTCTGTAGCCGACATCGCTATTTTAGTTGTCGCCGCTGACGACGGCGTTAAACCTCAAACCGCCGAATCAATTAAAATTTTAAAAGAATCAAATACTCCTTTTATCGTTGCTATTAACAAAATTGACAAAAACAACGCCGATATAGAAAGAACTAAACAAAGCCTAGCCGAAAACGAAGTTTTTTTAGAAGGTTACGGTGGTAATATCAGTTTTCAACTCATCTCCGCTAAGACCGGCGAAGGTATTAACGACCTTTTAGACTTACTACTCCTAGCCGTTGAATTAGAGGAGCTAACTTATAGTAAAAATAATATCGGCCAGGGTGTTGTGATTGAATCTAAAATGAGCAAACAAAGAGGCAATGAAGTTTCTATCATTATTAAAGATGGTATTTTTAAAAGAGGTGATGAAATTTCAACCGAGTCAGCCCAAGGTAAAATAAAAATCTTAGAAGATTTTAAGGGTGATGTGGTAAGTGAACTTACCGCCTCATCTCCAGCCGTTATTATAGGTTTTGAGAAGCTTCCAAAAATAGGCGAAGAGTGTGTTATTGGTAATATTAAAAAAGATGAAGAGATAGAAATAAAAACTCAAGTTAAAATAACTGATAATAAACAAATTTTAAATCTTATCCTTAAAGCCGACACCTCGGGCTCTCTTGAGGCCTTAAAATATTCCATTGATCCTATAATAGAAAAAAATAAAGAAGATGTTCGCCTAATAATTAAAGATACCGGTGTCGGCGAAATAACCGACGGTGATATAAAGCACGCTGTCACCACCAGCTCAAAAATAATTGGCTTTAATGTTCAAGTTAGCCGGGCCGCTCTCAAATTATCTGAAATTCATAAAACAGATATTATAGAATCAAAAATAATTTATGAACTTCTGCAAAAAATAGAAGAATATATAGAACGGGTTAAAAATCCGGTTATTATTAAAAATATTTTAAACATCTTAGCGATTTTTAGTAAGCAGGGCAGTAAACAAACAGTTGGGGGAGTAGTTTTATCGGGTGTTATTAAAAAAGGTAATACTATAGAAATAACAAGAGAAGAGAAAGTTTTAGGACGAGCTAAAATTACTAATCTCCAATCTGGTAAAAATGAAATCAACCAAATAGAAGAGGGTAAAGAGTGTGGTCTGGTTTTAAATTTTTCCTCGGGTGAAGAGGCGCAAGTTGGCGATAATCTTGTAGTTATATAAAAAATGTCTCAATTTAAGCAAGCTAGATTAGAAAGCGTTTTAAAAGACGAAATCTCAAAAATAATAATGAGGGATATTGAAACTCATAAAGCCCTTGTTACTATAACCGAAATTGTGATAAGTAAAAAAAATGAATCTGCTAAAATTGGTATTAGCATTATTCCTGCCAATAAAAAAAATCTTGTTTTTAATGAACTTAAAAAAAATCAAGGCGCTATTCAAAGAAAACTTATTAAAAAAATAAATATTTATTTCGTTCCGCAGATAGATTTTGTTATAGATGAAGGTTTAGAACACGCCTCTCATATTGAAAGACTCTTAAAAAACAAGTAATTTTTTTTGTAAAATAAGTGGTAATATTGTATACTGCTAATATGGGTATAAAATTTAAATCTAATGAAGATTTTTTTAAAAACTGGAATCCTATAATGGCATATGTTCTAGGTTTTTTATTTGCTGATGGAAATATAGAAAATTCTCCTTATATGAGAGGAAAATATATAAAAGCAATTAATACAGATAAAAAAATTATAGAAAAAATAAAAAAATATTTAGACTCAGAACATAAAATACAATCTATAAAAGATGTAAATAGTAAAATAAAAACCAAATATATTTTAAGAATAGGCAGTCATAAAATGTATAATAGTCTTGAAAATATAGGAATGACTCCTAATAAATCATTAACAATGAAATTTCCAAATATTCCAAAAAATTTACAAAGATATTTTATACTGGGATATTTTGATGGCGATGGCTGTGTTTATATAGATAATTATAAAAAAACAAAAGGTAGAAGATTATTAATAGCTTTTACTAGTGGTAGTAAGTTTTTTTTAGAATCACTTTCTAATATATTAAATGAAAAACTATCTTTAAAACAAAACAAAGTATATAATAGTCATCGATCATATCAATTAAGATATTCAACCCATGATAGTGTAAAAATATTTAAACTATTATATAAAAAACAAACAAATGATTTATATTTAAAAAGAAAGTTTGACATTTTTAAGAAATTCTTTAACCTAAGACCATTATGGGTAGATCCTGAAGTCTTATCTGTATTAAAGTCTTAAGGCCAGGTGCCCGAGTGGTTTAGGGAGAGGTCTGCAAAACCTTTCACAGGGGTTCAATTCCCCTCCTGGCCTCAAAAATTAAATAAAAGCCCGAGTGGCGGAATGGTATACGCGCACGACTTAAAATCGTGTGTCGCAAGGCATGTGGGTTCGACTCCCACCTCGGGCACCAAGATTAAACTTTCAGAAATTTTGCCAACGGATTTTGCCGCGCGAAGCGCGGAAAGGTATGGAAACACTGGCTCGCCGCGCACGGCGCGGCTTGCCAAGCGCAGGTTCGAGCCAAAGATTTCTTTGGCAGCAACCTTCTTCTCTTGAAGGTTGCTATCCCTTGCGATTTTGACGAGGGTCGGAAGCGACTTTTATCCATTCTTTCATCGGTTCGAGCCAATCATTCTGCTTTTGTTCAATCCGCGCCATTTTCTCGTCCAGCGACTTCTTTTCGGAAAGTAGTTTTTCTTTTTCCTCGCGATAGGTTTCTCGCTCAATATCCTGCTCTAAATAGCCATCCAAAAGTCGCTGGAGCTTCGTTTGTATGGCGCGGATTTTGTTTTGACTTTCAAGAACAAAAGCAGAAACGGATTGGGCGGATACCGCTTTGTCTTTTTCTGCCATTGCTAAAAGTTTTTCCGCCCAATCCGCACGCAAAGAAAATTTTTGAAGCAGAGAGGAAATTTGTTTGTCCAATTCCTCTTGGCGAATACAGGGTTCGGGACATTTTACTGATTTGTTTTTCTTGGTGCAGTGGTAATAAATATAATCGTGGACATTTCCATTTTTTTGCCTTTTAACCCTGTATTCGCCGGTTATGGACATCCCGCAAGTGCCGCATTTCATTAGCCCGCAATAATCTTGCGGCTCATACTTGGTTTTGTGGTGTGGTCTTCCTCTCTGCTTCAAGACTTCTTGGACTTTATCAAAAAGTTTCTTTGAAATGATTGGCTCGTGCTTGCCTTCGTGGATTTCACCACCATATTTGAACAATCCGGCGTAGAACGGATTAGAAAGGATAAAAGTCGCCCTCGTCTTGTGGATTCTCTTTCCGCCGCGGGATAAAATCCCGCGTTTCGCCAAAAAGTCAGAGACGTCCTCTAACCGCGAATTGCCCTCGGCGTAGAGTTCAAAGGCCCCGCGAATAATCTTTGCTTTCTTTTTGTCCACGACTACCGATTTTGTGCGGCTGTTGTTAATATAGCCGATTGGCGCGGGGCCGGGATACTCTCCGCGCTTCACTTTTTGGCGCAAACCACGCTTCGTGTTTTCGGAAAGAGAATCCACATAGTATTTGCTTTGCCCAAATACAATGTTCAACATAAATTTTCCTTGGGGTGTGTTTTCAAACCACAGCGTTGGAAACTTCAAGCTCGCAAGTTTTTCAGTATCCAAAAGGTAAATGATACGCCCGCCGTCCACAGAATTGCGCGCCAATCTGTCCGCGTGCCAAGCCAAAATTCCATTGGCTTCGCCGTCCTCAATCTTTTTCAACATTTCGCCGAATATCGGACGGCCCGGAATTTTGGCACTTTGTTTTTCAATAAAGACATCAGTGATATTCAGATTTTCTTGTTTGGCAAAGGCGTGCAATTCTGCGATCTGGTCTTCAATAGACCGCACCTGTTTATCTTCCACATCGGTGGACTTGCGGGCGTAGAGGAAAAATTTATGTTGTTCGTTATTCATATGATTGGGCAAAGCAAATACTTAAAATCGCAAGGGATTTCGAATCTGCGCTTGGCGAGCCGCGCTGTGCGCGGCGAGTCAGTGTTTCCATACCTTTCCGCGCTTCGCGCGGCCAATCTCGTCGGGCAAATTCCCGAAAGTCAAATTCTGGTGCGTTTGTTTGACGAAATCCGAACCTATTTTGAACGGAACTGATAGCGCGCTTCGCGCGCCAAACTGAACGCTCGGGCGGGCAAAAAGGAAGGGGGTTGGGGGGAAGGAATTTTTGCCCGCCCTCGCTTTCGCCGCTTCTTTTTTCGCCGTCGCAATTTTTCGTATTTCGCTTTGCGAAATACGTCGTCAAGAATGGTTGCCCTTGTCCCTCCCGCCCATACGCGGGCAACGATAAGGAACTCCCTTTAATATGTTGCATAAAATTTATGACTATGATACTATAAGTATATCAATGTTATTAAATGATATCAAATGTATGGAAAATAACAATCCTTATTTAACTACTAATGAAATAGCTAAATTGTTTAATGTTAAAGTTATTACTATCTATCGTTGGGAAAAGAAAGGTCTAATAAAATCCCATAGACCTAATCCAAAAGGGAAAAAATTTTTTATAAAAGAGGAGGTTCTAAAGTTAATAGATAATAATAAGCTTTCTGTTTCTAATGATATAAAACTTTTGGATAATTGCGATAGTCAAGAGATTGGAACCAAAGCTAAAAATATTAAGATAATTAAGGACAAAGCCGGGTGTTTAATTCCAAAAACCTTAATTATTAATACTAACGTTTTCACTCGATTGTTAACGGAGAATAAAATTTTAGATCCTTTAAATTATGATTGGTCTAAATTTGAAATTCCTACTAAATATCAAAAAATAATCCTTGAAAAAATCAATCAAGAATTTAATAATAAGCCCTTGGTCATTAGGAGTTCAGCGACCTGTGAAGATTCCCCTTTATTAAGTTTTGCTGGCCAATATTCAAGTTTCCTCAACATAAAAGGAGAGGAAAATATTTTAAGGGCTATTAATCTTTGCTATCAGTCGCTGTTTAGTAGCAATGCTAAAATATATGCAAAAATAAATGGTGTCAGATTAGAATATGAAAATATGGCTATTGCTGTTCAAGAATTAATACCGGCAAAAGTTGCTGGTGTGATATTCACCGCTGATTCGGTCAGTCAAGATGACAAAAAAATGGTTATTGAATATACAGAAGGATTAGGGGATTCTATAGTCAGTGGGCACAAAAAACCAATTACGAAAGAAGTGGATAAAAATAAAATAAATAATTTACAAAATATATTTCTGAAAAAATTATCAAAAATAGCGTTAAATCTTGAAAAAGTATTTGGCAATCCTCAAGATGTTGAGTGGGGATGGGACGGTCATAATATATATATTTTCCAAAGTAGAAACATTACAACCCTAGATAAACACCCCAAAAATTTAAATTACTTTTTTGATAAAAACAAAATTTTGGGAATGGGCATTGTTGCTTGTAAGGGCGTATCTGATGGTTTATTAAAAATCATTAACAATATCGAAGATTATGATAAAATTAAAAAAGGCGATGTTGTTTTTATGGGTTGCAAAATGGATCATAATTTAATCAAAAAAATTCCTTTAATAAATGCCCTGATAATAAATGGGGGGATTCTTTCGCATATTGCAGTAATAGCAAGAGAGTTTAATATTCCCTGTTTAACAGAAATAGAGATGGTTAATGAAAAAATCGAAAAATATATAAACAAAAAAATTATTGTTGACGCAATAAAAGGAAAAATATTAACTAATTAAAAATAGGTAATTAGTGGGAAACGTAACCAAAATAGATGCTGATGAATAATTTGAACAGATTGTCTTTCCGATGATTGAATCGGTATTCCACCTCTTTAAGATACATCGGAAAATGATATTTGGAAACCCCGCGATAATTATACAAAATATGTTTAGCAAAACTCCAAAATCCCTCGATACCGTTAATGTGATTCTTGGTGCGCTTGTCGACCATGGTTTTGTTGTGCGAAACGGTATGATGTTTGCCAAGACGCTTCAAGGAATTGTAGCTTCTAAATTTGTCAGTGTAATAGACCGATCCTTTTCGCGTTTTCTTCCTGATGATATTCATCAGTTCTTCGGCGGACACTCCTTCGACAACCCTCGTATATACCCTGCCATCGTGCTCCAGAAGGCCAAATACAATACTTTTACCCTTTGCTCCGCGTCCGCGTTTTCCTTTGCGTCTGCCGCCAAAGTAGCTCTCGTCCATTTCAATCTCGCCGGAGAGCTTGCCGCCCTCAAGCTCCGCTACGTGGTAGATCGCTTCTCGCAGGCGTTGGTACACTCGCGTCACCGCTTGATAATCAACATCGAGATCGTGAGCCAGTTTGTACGCCGGTTGGCACTGGTAGAATCCTTTCAGTATCCCAAGTTCTCGTCGCAACTGTTGGAGCGACTTCTGTTTTCCACAGGTCTTGCTTCGGCACTTCGCGTACCCACGACCGGTGCGATTGATTTTGAAAGCGCCGCAAAAAATACACTTTCTACCCCTCTCAAAGTTGGCCGCACAACTAAAAACGTTCTTTTGTCTTGTAACCATATGGATATTTTGACATCCATAGGTTACGATTACCACTAATTACCTAAAAATATGGAACTACAACTTTTCATTTATAAAAATATAGCTCTACATTTCTATTATTCTAAAGATAGCGTTGAAAATGGGATAATAAAAAGCAAAAATATTTTTGTTTATTTCCCTGGACTACCTCAAATGATTGATGAGGATTTTTTCGTTAATAAAGTTGATAAAAATACGGCCTTTTTTAGCGTTTATTATATGGGGAGCTGGTTGAGCGGCGGTAGTTTCACTTATGAAAATTGCCAAAAAACAGTGGAATTAGCCGTTGAGTTTGTAAAAAATAAACAAGGAATTAAAACTTTTGATGATAAACAGATAAATTGGAACTACAATAATTTATATGTGATGGGTTACAGTTTTTCAGGCAATCCTGTTGTCTCCGCTAAAATAACAAAAAATGATGTGAAAAATGTTATTTTGTTTGCCCCATTACTTTTTCTGCACAAAAAAGAAGTTTTAGAATTTACGAAAGATAAAAAGACTATAGATAATTTTTATGGTTTTAACTCGTTCTACTTGGAATTTCTTAGACGAGGTTATAAATTTGCGCTTAGGGGCATAGAAAGGAAAAGCTGGAATAAATATTTTTCCGGAAAAGAATCGAAATCTCTTATCAAGACAAATAAAGATTATCCCGACATTATTATATTTCATGGAAAATTAGATGAAAAAATCCAGCATACAAGCTCGCTGTTTTTTCAAAAAGAAAAATATCCCGAGGCAAAAATTTTTCTTAAAGATGGGGTTGGGCATGATTTAGAGAAACTTTTTGATATAGATCAAATCAATAAAATAATTTAATTATTTATGAAAAAACGAATAGTTTTTATAACTGATTGTGCCGATGTTGCATATAACGAATTAAGGGGAGTGATTTTAGATAACATTAAAAGTGATGAAATAATAATTGAACCAGTTGTGTCGGTTATGCCATTTTCAATTATTAATGGTAATTTTGTTTTGCGTCTAATGGCCGAGGCTTATCCCGAAGGCACTATTTTTTCTATAATTCTAAATCCGTCCAGAGAAAGATCAGCTCGTTTAATTGGCAAAACAAAGGAAAAAGGTATTTATTTTATGGGAGCAAATACGGGTGTTTTTACTTGGCTTTTCAAAGATTTTGGTGTAGAGGAATTATTCGAATTAAATGATCCAGGATTTTTTCCGTTTGGTGGAAAATATGTTCACGCTCCAGCTGTGGCACAGATAGCTATGGGTAAACCATTAAAAGAAATGGGGCATCAATTTAATACTGAAAAAGTTGTCAAGATTGATGTTCCTGGCGGCACAATTGTCCATATTGATAATTTTGGATTGATGAAATTTATTGGTGAATTAACTGGATTAAATGAAGGTGATAAATTGGAAGTTAACATTAACGGAAAAATATTGACAGCGGTTTATGTAAAAAGAATGATGAGCCAAGAAACTGGCGAATGGGTAATCTATCATGGAAGCTCCCTTGGTATGCCAGAATTAGGTAAAGTGCGAGAAAATGGAGCTAAAGAATTAAACGCTAAAGTCGGAGATATAATTACTTTCAAAAAGATTTAAGCTTGATTTAAAATATCTAAAAAAGAAAAAGCCCCTAAAGATTTTCATCTAAAGGGGCTGTGTTATGACGTGTTAACAAAATACACGTCGTGGGGAGGTAACAACTTGCGAGTCATCAAATAGAAGAACTCTGACCTGATGCCTACAAGCAGCCCTGTCAGTCGGAACTCTCCGAGAGCGATTTCGAGCACATGGATGTGCCAAAGGAATCCGAGAATCTCGTTAAGAGTTAAGTTATCTGAAATGGTTTTCTTGCTTTGTGGCAAGAGTTTCCAAAATTCAGACGCAGTAACCCTAGTTGCATGGGGTAGATACGCCCCCAAAGCAGTGTCTTTCACAAAATCCGACACAAGGTGGATTTCATGGAAGCCAAGATCTGGTAACAGAGCGACGAATCGATCGGAAATGTTTTGCTGTTCTTTGCGTGTTCGCGACAATGCGACCATAGGCCAAACATCATCAACTAATGCGCAAAGAGAAACATTTTGCGACCCTGCTCTTTTTCGTGCTTCCTCTGCCGCTTTCGGATAGATGGACAAGTAATCTTTTGGGGGATTTCTTGCCCAGACACTGAAGCCGAGTCGCAAGACCTTTGGAGGTGTAGGCGGCGATTCGCAAATACTATATGCAATCATCGTCCACCTCCTAAATCGTAACGAACTGGAAGAAACGACGCTTTCCAACTCGTACAACTCCATTAACTTTACTGATCACGATTTCAGGAGAAAGTATGGTGTCTCCATCTTCGCTTACGCTCCGCACGCCCTGTTGTTCAAACAATCGGCGGAGTTCGCCTTTGCTTTTGAACTGGCCGCTTTTCAGCAGAGCGTCCAAGATCGTGGTGCTTGCGTCTTCAGTCAATTCAACGCAATCCTCGTTGTGGATATTCTTTTGAGAGAATTTCCGCTCAAAGGATTCGCGTTCTCGCAGGCCATCCTCAATGTGTTGCGTCTCAGTGGCGACTATGAGAGTGGCGAGTTGCTTCTTGGCTTCCAGTGGATTCTCCTTGATGAACGCATCAAGTTCTTCCAACTCTCGTTGATGAACATCAGCGAAACACCGGAAGTACTGGCTGATTAGGCGATCGGGAATTGACATTATCTTTCCGAACTTGTCCTCGTGAGTAGCGTTAACGGCAACATAATTGCCGTAACTCTTGCTCATCTTTTTCCCATCGCCACTCGTTCCTTCCAAGATGGGCGTCATCAGAATCACCTCTTTGTCCATACCAGACTGACGCATGATCTTACGGCACTGCTGAAAATTCAGCAGCTGATCAATGCCGCCAATTTCGACATGAGTTCCGAGATGAACCGAATCTATACCCATCAAGACCCCGTAACAGACTTCCGCGAGCGACACTGCCTGTTCGTTACGCATCCTCGCTCTGAAATCTTCGCGTTGCATAGCTTCCGATAAATTGATCTGCTGGAAGATAGCGAAAATTTCTTGCAAGGTCATCGGATTCAACCACTTGGCGTTGTGGTGAATGTGAAGCATACGCAGATCGATGTACTTTCCGATCTGGCTGGTGTATGTTTCCATATTCTTCACGATTTGTTCCGGACTCAACGGAACTCTGCCGGTGTCCCTCGCGGTGGGATCACCGACTCGAGCAGTGAAATCTCCGATGATGAAGTCAATGTGATGACCGGCTTTTGCAAACTGACGCAAAAGCATGATTGGCACCACATGGCCGATGTGAATTTCCGACGCTGTTGGATCAATTCCGAATTTCACCTTCAGCGTTGGATGTTCGGATATCTTTTGCCGCAACCGATTGGTCGTGATGACCTCTTGGCATTTCGGCAACAGGAAGTCGACAAGTTCGTCGACTTCCATTCCGACCCACGATTCCGAATCACGGGCAAGGAATTGCTGATCAAACCTTTTCATGACTTACCTCCTTCTGTTGTTAATGTGCTGTTTTTAACAGGAAACCATTTCCTGTTAATACGCCAGTTTACATCTTTTTGCTTATTTTGTCAATCTTTTGTGTATTTATTTTTATATTGAAAAATTTTGTTTATTTTGATAAGATAAAAACAAATTCAGGCGGCGTGCCAACTTCGTTGGCACGAAAAATTGCGATGGTGAAAAAAGAAACGGCGAAAGCGAGGGCGGGCAAAAATTCCTTCCCCCCAACCCCCTTCCTTTTTGCCCGCCCGAGCGTTCAGTTTGGCGCGCGAAGCGCGCTATCAGTTCCGTTCAAAAAAGGTTCGGATTTCGTCAAACAAACGCACAGATAGAAACTTCCTCGGTCGTGAGGGCCGCCGCGCTTCGCGCGGCGGAAGAATGTGCAAGGTACCCCATTCTTAAGACAAATATTCCAGGCAATTGTTTTAATTTTAACTTGCTTGATTTTTTAAAGCAAATTCTCGTGGTAACATCTTTAATGCTGTATGAATTCTAGTGGTGTTGTAAATATATATCGTTCTATATATTTCAAACACAAGCTCTCCTAAAGTTTCAAACCTGTTTGGATCACCTAGATCAATTTTAAACTTGTCATAGAAACTTTCTTGATATCCATTCTGCCAAGGTGAGCCTTTGTCTGACATTGAGATTTGGATTCCAGACGAAAAACAAAAGTCAGTATATATTTTACCAGTATATTCACTCCCTTGATCGGAATGAATTATGTCTGGTCGTCTATGATTCATTAACGCTGATATTATTGCTTGGACTACTAAAGCACCTGAATGATTAGTTAATACACAAACTCCAACAACTTCTCTGTTCCAAACATCAATCACCGTAGCTACATATATGAATCTGTTTTTGTACCACAGGTATGTAAAATCTGTCACCCAGATTTGATTGATTCTAGTTAGAAATGTTACCTGAAGAAGATTCTGGTATTTACCATAGATACTTGTTTTACTTCGTTTAAATGGCTTCCTGTGTCTTCTGTATGGCTTCAGATTAAACTTCTTCATTACTCGCAAGATTCTCTTTTTGTTTAGCTTTAGGGCTGTAGAGAGTCTCTTGTGACCGTAACTTGGAAAATCATTCCAAACTTTTTCAATCTTTTCTTTTACTTCTAAATCTTGCTTATGTTTCTTGCTTTTGTAATACAATGAGCTTTTTGATACTCCGAAAACTTCGTGAAGACTTTTATGTTTTTGAGCTACCACTTTTTTTGGGCAATACCAAGTTGCACTGTCAGTTCACCAATGATTTGTTTTAACTCTCTATTTTCTTTCTCTAGTTTGATTAAGTCCTTAGATGGAACTTCTCCAGTACTTTCCCTCAACCACTCATAGATGGTTGTTTTACCAATACCATGTTCTTGTGATATTTCTGCTATGGATTTACCACTTGTTTTGACTCTCTCTAATATTTGATTTCTTAGATCAAGAGATACTTTATTATGTGGTGTGGACATATTCTTTGGTTAGATTACTAATACGACTATTTTACTATTAATCTTACCGGAAAATGTGTCTTAAATTTGGGGTACCTGTCAGTTTTTCTACGATTTCGGCGGAAATTTCAATACCTTCCCGAGCGGCATATTCCCGCAATTCGGTGAGTTGAGCGTCAATGCTTAAAACCTGCTTGTCCTCGACATCAGTGGACTTGCGAGCATACAAAAAGAATTTTTTATTTTCCATATTATTATTCATAGTAATAAAAAATCTTTTTGTATCCAAAGCAAATACTATGAGTCAAAATTGCTTCTGATTTCGCACCTGCTTCTTGGCGAAAAAACAATCCGTCCCGCCGAAGGCGGGAATCCGAATTCATTGGCGAAAACGGGCGAAACA
>Ga0210057_1005400_pt1 | contig 16429 bp, 15 predicted proteins | sample CryGeyCG2114_010_2_FD_183968 | JGI IMG/M metagenome (GOLD analysis project Ga0210057, IMG submission 183968) | Groundwater microbial communities from aquifer - Crystal Geyser CG10_big_fil_rev_8/21/14_0.10 (SPAdes) (version 2) | ecosystem: Environmental > Aquatic > Deep subsurface > Groundwater ...
CGGCGAGGTCACGGACTCGGCGACGCTGGTAAAGGCTGCAAAATGTAAAATCGAGGCGATCTTGTGCTCTCGCATGATTTTTTCCGCCAGCTTGGTATTCCGAGTATCCCCCTCGACAAAAATAGCCATTGGATGAATCAAGGACCTGTAGCCCCGAGAAAGATTGTCCAAAATAACAACCTTTTCTCCCGCCTTAATTAAATGAGCCACTGCATGAGAGCCGATATACCCGGCACCACCTGTGACCAAAACAGCTCCATTCATCTCCAGGCCTCCTGAAACTGCGGTCGTTGTTGAAAGTCCGCGAATGATCCCATTTCTGCGTCACGGACACTGACCAAGGGGTTCTGTAGAGGCCACTGAATATTCAGCTCTTTGTCGTTCCAACAAATTCCGCTTTCACCCTGGGGTTGATACTCCCGATCACATTGATAAAGAACATCAGCACCCTCATTGGATAAAACACAAAACCCATGGGCAAAGCCAGCCGGTATCCAAAACCATTGAGGCCGATCGCCATCCAATTCGACAGTCGTCACCTTTCCAAACGTGCTCGACAAAACTCTCAGGTCCACAGCGACATCAAAAATCCATCCCCTTAGACAAGTCACTAACTTCCCTTGAGGCGGATTCCATTGAAAATGAAGGCCACGAAGAACATTATGATGAGACCTCGAGAAGTTGTCTTGAACCAAATTGGTCGGAAGACCAAGTTCCTCAAATGCCGACTGCTTGTATCTCTCGGTAAAAAATCCGCGACTATCAGGGTAACTTTTGAGAGTTACAAGTTTTAAACCTTCTGCCTCAAACAGATCAATTTTCACGTGGAACCCCAATTCGTTTCAAACACAAGCTCAGAGAGTCTTGCCAAAGTGGCAGCTCAAGGCCATGAACTTTTTTGACTTTGGATAAATCTAAACGAGAATTCAAAGGTCGCTTTGCAGGTGTGGCATATTCCGAAGACGGCACTTTCTCAACGGTCTCCACGGTCAAAGGAAAACCCATGGCTCGTGCCTGGCTAAAAATTTCCTCGGCAAAACCAGCCCAGCTCACGTATCCTCGACCTGTCAGATGATAAACCCCAGATTTAATGGTTTCCTTCGCCTGGGCTCTTTCTACCAAAGACCAAGCTGCCATCGCCAAATCTGGAGCATAGGTTGGAGATCCAACCTGATCATCAACGATCCGAAGATGCGTCTTTTCCATTCCCAGTTTCAACATTGTTCGAACAAAGTTTTTTCCGTATTCAGAAAAAATCCAGGAAGTCCTCAGTATAACATAGGGGCAACCTGCAAATCGAATGGCCTCTTCGCCATCAAGCTTCGTTTGCCCATACCAATTCAAGGGCTCGGCATCATCGTCTTCTTTCCATGGTTTCTGACCATGGCCATCGAAAACATAATCAGTCGAAAAGTGAATCAACAAAATACCATTCTGAGAACACCATCGGGCAATTTCTTGTGGTGCCCGAACATTCAAAGTCTCGGCCAAATGTTTCTCTTCCTCGGCCCGATCAACTTGGGCATAAGCAGAGCACAAGACCACCACTTCGGGACTTTGATGATCTAAAAATCCGTGCAACAATTCAGGTTTTTCAAAATTAGCTTCAATGCTTGAAACAAAGACCGTTTTGCCATCCAAAGACGAAGGCACCGTCGCTTTGAACGACTGGGCTAACTGTCCGTGTTTGCCAAAAATCAGAATCATTAGAACCTCAAAAAGCCATATTGGCTAAATACTTTCGTACCGATGCTTCATTGCTCTGTTTACGTTGGGCCAGACTTCGAACCTGATCATCGCCAATCGGCCCAACATGAAAGTACTTACACTGAGGATTGAAAAAGTAATACCCCGCCACCGTGCTCCCCGGGTGCATCGCAAAGCTCTCCGTCAACTGAGCCCCCGTAACCTTCTCTGCATCTAGCAGCTTCCAGATTTTAGCTTTTTCACTATGATCTGGGCAAGCCGGATAACCTGGCGCCGGCCGAATTCCTTGATACTTTTCATCGATCAAATCTTGAACGGTGAGGTCCTCGTTTTTTCCGAAGCCCACAAATTCTCGCATTTTTTTATGACAAAACTCTGCCAAGGCCTCAGCAACACGGTCGCCAAGAGCCTTCACAATCAGCGCATGATAGTCGTCGTGCTCCTTTTCATATTTTTTTGCCAAAGCCTCTACCTCGGCGCCGGAGGTCACTACAAAAGCCCCCATAAGATCCTTCTCGTTGCTTTCCACCGGCCGAACAAAATCGGCAAGACAACGAAAAAATCCGCTCGCGGCTTCCTTCTCACGTTGCTGACGCAGAAAGCAGAATTTTTCCAAGACAGCTCCCTTGGAGTCATAAACAACAACATCATCATCATCAACTTGATTGGCATCCCACAGACCAACCACCACTCGAGGCTTGAATTTATCCTCGGCAACAATTTGCGCAAGAAGGGTCTTAGCATCATTAAATATTTTTGTAGCCTCTTCTCCATACTTGGCATGTTTCAAAATTCCGGGATAGAGACCCTTTAAGTCCCAGGCCCAAAAGAAAGGAGACCAATCAATAAGATCGACCACTTCTTTGAGGGGAACACTCCACTCATAGACGCCGGTTTTAACTTCCGCATCACGAACAAATCCCTTGCTCCAATCGATGCTTGGTTTGCGCTTTCTAGCTTCAGAAATTGCCAACAGCACGGATTCCTTCTTGTTGGCCAAATAGTTTTCCTTGACCTTGGTGTATTGCTCCTTGATTTCCAAAGAGTACTTCTGACTTTCTTCCGGGCTCTTGAACCGGCCCATCACCTCAGTGACCAACGAAGCATCTGCCACATGCACCACTGTTTTGCTATAGTGCTCCGCAATCTTCACGGCGGTATGAAGTCTCGAAGTGGTCGCTCCGCCTATTAAGACCGGCAGGTCCAGACCCGCTTTCTCGAATTCTTGAACATTAAAGATCATCTCATCCAAAGAGGGAGTAATGAGACCCGACAAACCAATCGCATCCACCTTATGGGTCTTCGCTTGTTCGATGATCTTTTGGCAGTTGACCATGACTCCTAAATCGATGACTTCATAACCGTTGCAGGCCAAGACCACACCCACAATATTTTTTCCAATATCATGGACATCGCCTTTTACTGTTGCCAGCAAAACCTTACCCTGACGAGACAGAGAATTGTTCGCTCCTGGCTTCATCATCGGCTCAAGCACGGCGACTGCCTTTTTCATCACTCTCGCACTTTTGACGACTTGGGGGAGAAACATTTTTCCTTGGCCGAAGAGGTCCCCAACAACCTTCATTCCATCCATCAAGGGACCTTCAATCACCAGCAATGGAGACTTCAAAACCTGATAGGCCTCCATCGCATCATCTTGAATAAAATCATCAATTCCTTTGAGCAATGCATGCGTGATGCGCTCCTGGACCGACAAACTCCTCCAAGCCAAGTTCTCGGTCGGCCCTGCAGACTTCTGAGACTTGAATCTCTCCGCCAGCGTCAACAGCCGATCCGTCGCATCTTCACGGCGATTAAAAATCACATCCTCGACGTGCTGACGAAGCTCCGGATCAATCTCTTCATAGACCTCGAGCATGCCCGCATTGACGATGGCCATATCCAGACCAGCCTGAATTGCATAATACAGAAATACCGAATGCATGGCCTCACGAACCCGATCATTCCCTCGAAAAGAAAACGATAAATTGGACAAACCACCACTGGTCAGAGCACCGGGGCATGCCGTCTTGATCCGTCGAACAGCCTCTATAAAATTGACGGCATAGTTATTGTGCTCCTCAATGCCCGTCGCAATTGCCAAAATATTGGCATCGAAAATCAAATCTGTTGGACTCAGTTCGAGATCCTCTGTCCAGATTTTATAGGCCCTTTGGCAGATCCGAACCTTTTCATCCACAGTGACTGCCTGCCCATTTTCATCAAAAGCCATCACCACGCAGGCAGCACCATATTTTTGAACCAAGCGCGCCTGTGTTTTAAAAGCCTCCTCGCCTTCTTTCAACGAAATGGAGTTCACGATCGCCTTGCCTTGAACACAACGAAGACCCGCCTCGATCACTTCCCATTTTGAAGAATCAATCATAAATGGAACGCGCGCAATCTCTGGCTCTGTTGCCAATAGATTTAAAAAATGTTCCATCTCAGCTTTGGAATCCAGCATCCCCTCATCCAAATTGATATCGATGACGTTGGCTCCATTTTCGACTTGGCTTCTGGCAATACTCAGAGAGTCCGAATATCTTTTTTCGCGAATCGACTTCGCAAACCGACTAGAACCAGTAACATTCGTCCGCTCACCAACAAATAAAAATGCCTGTTCCCCACCCGTTGGACGATTGAGTGGCTCCAAACCTGAAATTGAAAACTCTGGGTTCAGCTGGGGACGCACTCGAGGTCGAATGTCCCTAATTCCTTCCATGACAGCAGTAATGTGCGCAGGAGTGGTGCCACAGCACCCACCAACCACATTAACGATGCCCTCCTGAGCGAACTTTTTAAGTTCAAAGGCCAACATTTCTGGAGTCTCGTCATAGCCCGTTGGAGCCAGTGGATTCGGCAAGCCCGCATTGGGATAACAACTGACAAAACAGTCCGCGACCCGAGATAGTTCCGTCATAAATGGTCGCATCTCTCGAGCACCCAACGCACAATTAATTCCCACCGACAGGGGTTTTGAATGTTTGATTGAATTCCAAAATGCCCCAATATTCTGACCGGACAAAGTTCGCCCGGATAGATCCGTGATCGTCACCGAGATCATGAGGGGAATTCTTTCTCCGCGCTTTTCCTGCACACTCTGTATGGCCCAAAGAGCCGCCTTGAGATTCAATGTATCAAATACCGTCTCAGGCAGAAGAATATCGACACCACCTTCGATCAAACTCAAAACTTGCTGTTCATATGCCAAGGCCATTTCTTCGAAACTCGCCGCACGAAAGGCCGGATTGCTGACATCTGGACTCAGACTCAAGGTACGATTTGTTGGGCCCAACGCACCGGCCACAAAACATCTTTTCCCAGTCTCTCGAAAAAATCGATCGCACTCTTCTTTTGCCAGCCGAGCCGCTTCGCGATTGATTTCAGGCACAAAAGCTTCCAAACCATAATCTTTTTGCGCAATTGTAGTGCCATTGAACGTATTGGTTTCAATGATATCTGCCCCAGCTTGCAGATACTCTCGGTGAATTGCTCGAACCACATCTGGCCGAGTCAAGGAAAGCAGATCGTTGTTGCCCTTAAGGTCCGTCGAATGCTGAGAAAACCGATCACCTCGGTAATCCTTCTCCTGCAGCTTGTACTGCTGAACCATAGTGCCCATGGCACCATCGATGAAAAGAATCTTTTCTTTCAATAGCTTCTCTAACTCAAACCATAGTGGCGATTTTCTAATCATGCTCAATTTCACTCTCGATTCAGTTAATGATTATTTAAACTTCTTTACGATATCAACAACCAATGATGCATCATTCATGACATAGAAGTGGGCGCAGGGAACTTTGTTGGCAAAAAGTTCTTCCACTTGGTCCAAGGCCCATCGTTTACCAATCTCAGCTGCATGGGTAGGATTCTTTAAGATTTCATCTGACAAAGGTTCAGGAATATCCACATAAAAATTCTTAGGGATGGATTTCAACTGCTGAACCGAGCGCAAAACTTTCAACCCGGGAATAATAGGCACGGTGATACCAGCGTCACGACACTGCTTCAGAAAAGACAGATACTTCGAGTTGTCAAAAAACATCTGCGTGACGATATAATCCGCACCCGCCTCTACCTTTTGCTTCATATACTCGATATCTGTTTTTAGGTTTGGCGCCTCAAAATGCTTTTCTGGATAGCCTGCAACGCCCACACAGAAATCCAAAGCTGCTGTCGCCGACATTTCCTCTAGATACTGTCCCCGCCGCAAATCAGTGACTTGAGTCACCAAGTCCTTGGCGTACTTGTTTGATGTTCGATCTTTAGCAATGGGCTTTTGAAAGTTTAAGTAATCACCACGCAGAGCCAAAACATTTTCAATCCCTAAATATCCAAGCTCAATCAGCGCATCCTCGGTCTCCTCTCGAGTGAAGCCCTGACAGAGCAAATGAACAACGGTATCAATTCGAAAGCGATTTTGAATAATTCCGCAGATCCCAATCGTACCAGGTCTCTTTTTCATGATCTTTCGCTGAATGCTTCCATCCGCCAATTCATTGTAAAATGCCACCGAAGAATGTGCCGTCACATCAATCCATGGCGGCTCATAGGGAGACAACATCTCAACAACATCAATCAGATCTTTGACACTGCGACCCCTCGGAGGAGGCACAATCTCATAGCTGAAAAGAGGATTTCTAGATTTTTCTAAATGCTCAATAACTTTCATAACTCACACAATCTTTAAAAGGTTTCGCAGATAAAGTCCATAACTCGACTGAGGATATTGCTCAGCCATCAATTGAAACTGCTCACGAGTAATAAAGCTTTTACTCCAGGCGACTTCTTCCAGACAGGCGATTTTCAAACCCTGACGCTGCTCGATCGTTTGCACGAACAGAGAAGAAGATAACATGGATTCGTGTGTTCCGGTGTCTAACCATGCCACACCACGCCCCAAAAGCTCAACCTGCAATGCGCCTCTCTGCAAATACTGCCGATTGAGGTCCGTAATTTCCAATTCTCCTCGCTTTGACGGCTTCAGGGCCTTGGTCATTGCAACGACGCTATTGTCATAAACATAAAGACCCGTAACAGCCCAGTTTGACTTTGGCTTCAAGGGCTTCTCTTCGATGGAAATGGCTTTTTTCTCCGTCGAAATTTCAACCACCCCATAACGTTCAGGATCTTGAACATGATAGGCAAATATCGTTGCCCCATCCGTCCTGGCGCAGGCTTTTTCCAACTGAGATGGAATTTCGTGCCCATAAAAAATATTGTCTCCCAAAATCAAGCAAACAGAGTCTCCGCCGATAAATTTCTCACCAATTAAAAAGGCCTGCGCAATTCCTTCAGGCTTTGCTTGCTCTTGATAGAAAAATTGAACTCCAAATTGTTCACCTGAGCCGAGAAGATCCCGAATCATCGGGAGATCTCTGGGGGTACTAATGATCAAAATCTCGCGAATCCCCGCCAGCATCAGAATAGAAATCGGGTAATAAATTGTCGGTTTATCATAAATAGGCAAAATCTGCTTACTGACCGATTTCGTTGCTGGATACAACCGAGTTCCATTGCCCCCAGCTAAAACGATTCCCTTCATGTGACCTACTTTCATTGCCGTCTAATTTTTTGCCGTGACCTGCTCTATCCATGCTGCATTTTCAAGGTACCACTCTACGGTCATTCGAAGACCCGCTTCAAAACTGCCATACTCTCTTGAAAAACCAAGCTCCTTTTGAGCCTTGGTATCATCGATGGCGTAACGAAAATCATGCCCCGCTCGATCCTGAACAAACTCAATTCCCTCTTGATGACTGCGTCCATCCGGCCTTGGTCGAAGTTCATCCAGAAGCGCGCAAATATTTTTAACCACATCGAGGTTGCTCCGTTCCGAATTTCCGCCGAAACAGTATTCAGAACCCGGCGCCCCCTTAGTCAACGCCAACAGCACTCCCTGACAATGATCACGAACATGGATCCAATCTCGAATATTAGCCCCCGCGCCATACACAGGTAATTTCTCATCCCGCAGAGCTTGAGTAATCATGCGGGGGATCAGCTTTTCGGGGAACTGTCGAGGACCATAGTTATTGGAACAGTTCGTAATAATCGTTGGAAGTCCAAATGTATGAAACCATGCTCTAGCCAAATGATCACTGGCCGCTTTCGATGCTGAATAAGGAGAATTTGGAGCATAGCGTGTTTGTTCAGAAAACTTTCCCACAGCCCCCAGAGAACCAAAAACCTCATCCGTTGAAACATGAACAAAACGAAATTGCTCTTTTCTTTTGGAATCCCACTTGGGCCACTGCGCTCTCACTGACTCCAACAACTCAAATGTTCCGATCACATTGGTTTTTAAAAATGCCTCTGGCCCACGAATGGAGTTGTCCACATGGCTCTCCGCCGCGAAATGAACAACACCCGAAAAGTTATTTTCTTGCCACAAAGATTCTAAACGGCGTCGGTCTTGAATATCCGCCTGAACGAACTCACAAACCTGAGGCTGCAGAAGCGCTTCAAAATTCTCTCGATGACCAGCATAGGTCAAGGAATCTAAAATGGTGACCTGGTACCCCCGCTGCACAGCCAACTCCACAAAGCTGCTGCCTATAAATCCGGCACCGCCAGTCACAAGCAAATGGGACATCAAACACCTCGCGCCGACTGACGCTCCGCCTAACGATTTAATTTCAAATGCCCAGATAATTTACTTCATCTCTGTAATTGAAATCAACTCCTTGGCAGCCGAAAAATTCCTCGATAGAAATAATAGTTCATGTCAAAATCACACTGGACCCTCATTTTCAAAATTGGCATCGCTGCTGGCCTTATCTACTGGCTGACTCAAAGTGGCCGCCTTGACCTTTCAGGTATGGTACTTTTGGCTCATCCGATATTTTTTATTCCCTGCGTCCTCATCGTTGGTATTGGCTTGTTAGCAGGAACAGAACGCTGGAGACTCCTCATGCTGTCTCAGGGGATCCACATTACTCTCTGGCAATGCACCCAGCTGGTTCTGATCGGAACGTTCTTCAACTACATGATGCCAGGCGGGGTCGGCGGCGATTTGATCAAAGGATACTATATCGCGCAAAACTCGCCGGAAAATAAAATGAAAGCCGTGGTCAGCGTCCTCATGGATCGCCTCCTTGGTCTTTTTTCGATGCTTTTAATGGCCATCTCAGTGCTGCTTTGGGAAAGAAGTTATCTCGAAGCCTCGGCGGAGCTTCGATGGATTTTTTATTTGCTCTGCATCGTATTCGTCGGATTTTTGTGCTTCTGGACTGTCGTTTTCTCAAGACGGGTCTACGAATGGCAGATCTTTCGAAGAATTTTGGCCCATTTTGCCGAACATGGATCGGTCCGCAGGCTTTATCACGCCCTGGTAGACTATCGCCACGCCAAAACAACGATCTTACCAGCCCTTGGACTGAGTTTGTTGTCACAAATTGGAGCTGTGTTTTTTTTCTACCTCTGTGGCCAAGCAATGGGATTTGGCGACATCCCCTTTGAAATCTATTTCTTTGTCGTTCCTGTTGGCTTCATAATTCAAGCCATTCCAATTTCGCCAGCGGGAATTGGCGTCGGCCAAGCGGCCTTTCTGTTTTTATTTCAACTGGCCACCCACCAAGAAAGCAGCTTGGGACCTGCGGCAATCACCGCCTTTCAGGTCATCACCCTGCTCTACGGTCTTGCCGGTGCGTATTTTTATCTTGGAATCTCAAAAAAACTGAAACAAGCTCAACAGATGACAACCGCAAAGGGAGAACTTTAAAATGACCTTGTTGCTGAAACAACTTTTTGCTTTTTTTAAGCTGCTTAACTCCGATACCGGAACGAATCAGTTAGCCTTGGGTTTAGCCTTCGGCCTTGTTCTCGGCTTTTCACCAATCCTCTCTCTTCAGGCACTCTTGGTTATTTTCTGCTGTTTCTTCTTCCGAATCCAACTGGGTGCCGCTTTTCTTTCTGCCTTCTTTTTCAAGTTCGTCGCGTATGTCTTTGACCCCGTCTCAGACTATATTGGCAGAAACGTTCTCGAGTCCCAGTCCCTCCGCCCCCTCTTTACGACGCTTTATAATGCCCCCTTGGTGCCACTGACCCGTTTTAATGACTCCATTGTCATGGGCTCAGCTATCATCTCTCTTGCTCTTGTCATCCCCTTGTTTTTTGCATTCAAGATCGCCATTTTTAAGTACCGGGAACAAGTGGTGGCTCGCTACAAACAAAGTAAAATATGGAAAGCATGGGCCGGAACATCTTTTTACAAATGGTACTCTAAATACAACGATCTGTACGGAGCCTAGACTATGAATCAACAAAACATTCCCGCACCCAAAAAGAAAAAAGAAAAAGGCCCCATTCGCACTGAGGCCGTCGTTCCATTTCTAATTGTTGTCCTCGTGACTTTTCTCTATTTTCACTTTCTTTTTGATACCCACCTCAGAAAAGCAATCGAATTTGCAGGCTACCAAATTATGGGGGCCGAGGTTGACGTCGCCCGCCTAGAAACCAGCTTTTTCAAAGGCACTATTCGAATCCAGGGCGTCGAAGTCACAAACAGCGAAAAACCAAGCTTCAACGTGGTCTCCATCGGCGACATTCGATTCGGTGTTTTATGGGACGGACTGCTGCGTGCCCGACTGATTGTCCAAGAAATGGCCGTCGAACAAATTGAAATTGGCCAGCCCAGAAAGACCCCAGGAAGAGTCAAACCTCCTGAGCCCCCCAAAAAACCTGGCGAAAGCGCCCTTGAGAAAGAAGCCAACAAACTTAAAGACAAGGCTCTGGATAAAGTCGAAAAGAACTATGATCAGAACGTGCTTGGCGATGTCGCTGCAATGTTGGGGGGGACTTCTTCCCAAGACCAGTTTGATAAAATTCAAGCGAATCTTCCATCCCAAGCCCTCCTAAAGTCTCTCGAGACAGAATTTCAAGGCAAACAAAAACTATGGGAAGAAAAGCTCAAATCTCTCCCTCAAGCCCAAGAAATTCAGGCGATTGGTGACCGACTGGGAAAAGTAAAAGTTCGCGACTTCAAAACTCCTCAGGAGGTCCAACAATCGCTTCAACAAATCGACGCGATTCTTAAGGACGCCGACAGCAAAGTGAAGTTGATCCAAGCCACTGGTGGCGAACTCGACAGCGACATCAAAAAATTTGATGCTGGGATGAAAGAGCTCGATGCTATGGTGAAAAAAGATATTCAAGATCTCGAGTCTCGATTTCGTTTGCCCAAATTAGACGCCAAATCTCTGTCTCGGAGTCTCTTTTACCCCTACCTGGCGCCTTATCTGAACAAATTTAATAAATACAAAGGCATCGTCGAAAAATATGCGCCCCCCAAACTTCTCAAGAAAAAAGGCAGCGAGGAAGCAGACACCCAAGTCCAACCCCATCCCCGAGAAAAGGGCATAGCCTATGAGTTCGGCCGACCAAACTCTTATCCCCTCTTTTGGGTAAAGAAAATCTCTGTCAGCTCTCAGGCAGGCTCTACTCCGGGGGCTGGAAATATGAAAGGTCTGGTGACAGACGTTACCTCCAACCAAACTCTGGTTGGCAAACCTACCGTTCTGACCCTAGAAGGGGACTTCCCCAGCGATGAAGTCCACGGCTTCAAAACTCAGGCTACCATCGACAACCGAACGCCTCCCTTGAGGGCTTCCTACAAATTCTCCGTTGATTCCTACCCCATTCAGGGACGGGATCTGATCCAATCCAATGACGCCAATATTTCATTCAAAAAGGCCACGGGCTCAATGAACTCTACTGGCCAGTTGATCGGCCTGAGCAACTTCTCATTTGAGCTCAACAACCAGATCAGAAATATTGATTATCAAATCCAAGCACCCAACCCAACCGTTGATGAGATTCTTAAGGCCGTATTTACCGGAGTGCCCGTCGTCACTGTTGATGCCAGCGGGCAAGGCGATCTTCCAAATCTTTCGATGAGTATTAACTCCAACCTGGGACCCGAACTACAACGGGGCTTTGAAAAACAAATCCAGAAAAAAATCGATGAAGCCCGAGCCAAACTTCAGGCCTTCATCAACGAAAAAATCGGCAAAGAAAAGGCCAAATTCGAGGGCGAGGTCAACAAGACCAAATCCCAAGTAGAGGGCCAGGTTAAAAAAGCTCAAGATCAAATCAACTCAGAAAAATCAAAGGGCGAAGCCAAGTCAAACCAGGCGAAAAAAGACGCCGAGAACAATGCCAAAAAGGGAGTCGAAGACCAGGTCAAAAAAGCCCTCGGCCCCGACGGCGACAAAAAACTCGACGACCTCAAAAAGCGATTTGGCTTGTAACAACGACCTGACCCCCAACTCAGAGCCACGGTCAGAGAGAATTCAGATCAACGGCGAGAAAGATCTTGGATAGACCGCGAGAGGCTATGGTTGCATGTCCACGCCTCTCACTACCTACTTTTTAACGAGATCCTTCATAAAGTCCACGGCATCAGGGGATGACCAATTGATGGACCCGACAATCTTTCGAACAAGTTTCATGTCTTTCCCGAGCACGTAAGATTCTGGCAAGCGGTCAGTCCCATAGAGCTCTCCTACCTTGTGCCCCTCGTCCCAGAGAATGTGGATCGACGAATCTTTAGATTCTGGGAAAGACTTCAAAAAAGCCTCGATATCTTCCCGACTTGAATCCTGAGAAACAGCCACCAACTGAACCTCGCCCTTCATCTCTTTTACCAACTGGATCATGGATGGAAATTCCTCCAAACAGGGACCGCACCAAGACGCCCAAAAACTCAAAATAACGGCTTTCCCCTTGAATTGATCTAGATTCACCAGCTGGCCGTTCATGTCGTTCAACTCAAAGGCTGGCACCCCTTCCGTCTCCATTTTATCAAGACGGGTCACAGAGTCCGTAGCCACTGAAGTCTGGCTCTGCTCTCTCCACGCACGAAAACCCAAAAACAAAACGATCGCCATCACCAATGTAACCAATGATGCTTTTAAATATACTCCCACCGATTCCTCCTAGCCCAACTAAGTCGAGAACTGCTTTCTCCAAAAAACCAAGTCCATTCAATCAATCTAGCGCCTAAAATGCAAAAAGGCTCTGTTTCCAGAGCCTTTTTTTCGAAGCAAAAATTTTTGCAAAACAGATTATGCTCGAGCTTCCCGTCGAGATTTCTTCTGGAGCTGCTTCACTGACTTTCTTTTCGCTGCAACCAAAGCTCGGCTCTTTTTAGCCGCCTTTGCTTTTTCTTTGCTCTCAGCTTTTTTTGCATCGCCTTTAGCGGCCTTAGTGGCCTCCTTAGCATCAGCAGCTTGCCAATCATAATCAACAAACTCAAGAAAAGCCATTTCCGCTGTATCACCAGGTCTGCGTCCGATTTTAATAATCCGAGTATATCCACCTGGGCGAGTATTAAATCGCTTTGATAGATCACCAACGATTGTCTCTACCGTCTTCTGGTTTGGCACCCGAGACATCAGCAATCGGCGTGTTGCCAGGTCATCTTTTTTTCCCAATGTAATGGCTTTTTCAACATGTCGACGCAGCTCTTTAGCCTTATCTACAGTTGTTTTGATTCGGCCATGTTCTACAAGAGAAACGATCAGACCTCTTAACAAAGCCTTTCTTGCGTTGAACTTACGACTAAAATACTTAGTTGCTCTTCTATGTGAACTCATATTCCCACCTAGTTACTTGGCTGTTCACGTTTAACAGGAGGTTGATTTGGATCCCAACCTACTGGCGGCCAGCCATCAATCTTCATTCCAAGGCCCAACCCCATCTCAGACAAAATTTCTTTAATTTCATTCAGAGATTTCCGACCAAAGTTTTTTGTTTTCAACATTTCCGCCTCAGACCGCACAACCAACTCTCCGATATAACGAATATTTGCGTTTTTCAGACAGTTTGCGCTTCGAACAGAAAGCTCCAAATCATCAACTGATCTAAAGAGATTCTCATTCAGAGTCGGATTTTTATGATCTCGAGACTCCTCAACAGGCTCCATTGTTTCATCGAAGGTCAGAAAGATCTGCAGCTGTTCTTTCATGATTTTTGATGAAAGAGCTACGGCCTCTTCTGGCTTCAATGAACCATCGGTCCACACTTCCAAAATCAAAGAATCATAATCCGTACGTTGACCAACTCGCGCATTAGAAACACTGTAGTTCACCTTACGAATAGGACTGTGAAGCGAATCAACCGCAATGAACCCAACCGGATAATTTGCATTACGAACCTCCGCTGCATCGTAACCGCGCCCAAAGGTGACGGTGATCTCCGCACTGAAGTTTGCATTGGCACCCAAGGTTGCAATGTGTTGCTCTGGATTCAGAATCTCAATCTGATCATTCCCCTGAATGTCTGCAGCCGTAATTCGACCCGGACCTTTCTTCGCAATTCGCAAAGTTTGAGGTTCAGAGTTGTACTGACGGAAACGAATTTCCTTCAGATTCAAAATAATATCTGTCACGTCTTCCAGAACATCTGGAATCGTCGTGAACTCATGAAGAACGCCATCAAACTTCACCGCAGAAACGGCTGAACCCATCATTGAGCTCAGAAGAATTCGGCGGAGAGAGTTACCCAAGGTAACTCCATAACCCCTTTCCAGAGGTTTAATTGTAAAGCGCGCATAATCATCACGAAGAGTCTCTCGATCAACTTCGAAACCTTTTGGTTTAATCAGATCACGCCAAAAACGGTAATAGTGCTCCTGCATATTTGAATCTCCCAAAAGTGAAAATTATCTCGAGTAGTACTCAACAATCATGTTCTCTTCGACTGGAAGCGTAATCTCTTCTCGTGTCGGAAGATCCTTAACGGTTCCTTTGAATGATCCATGATCCGCTTCCAACCAAGACGGAACAGATCTTCGTGCAACAGATTGAATTGCACTCAAAATCTTGTTCATTTCTCGGCTCTTCTGATCAACCTCGATCACGTCGCCCTTTTTAACAATATAACTTGCTACATTCACACGACGACCATTCACCAAAATATGTTGGTGACTGACCAGCTGCCTAGCTTCACGACGAGAGTTTGCATATCCCAAAGAATATACAACATTGTCCAATCGGGTCTCCAGCAACTTCAAAAGACCGGTTCCAGTTACATCTTTAGACCGGTCAGCCATGTCAAAGTATCTCTGGAACTGCTTCTCAGACAGTCCATAATACCTTTTGGTCTTTTGTTTTTCTCGAAGTTGCAACGCAAACTCTGAAAATTTCAATCGAGCCTGACCATGTTGTCCCGGAGGATATGGTCTTCTTTCAAAAGCACATTTATCAGTGTAACAACGATCGCCCTTTAAAAAGAGCTTCATGTTTTCACGCCGACACAACTTACATACGCTATCATTAATACAGCTCATGATCTTTACCTCTTAAATTCGACGACGTTTTGGAGGACGACAACCGTTGTGCGGAACAGGAGTCACATCCTTCAAAGACAAAATTCTCATTCCAACAGCAGCCAAAGCTCTAATAGCTGGCTCCCGACCTGCACCAGGACCCTTCAAGAAAACTTCAACGGATCTCATTCCCGCATCCATTGCCTTTTTTGCCGCATCTTCAGCTGCCATTTGCGCCGCAAAGGGAGTGCCCTTACGCGAGCCCTTAAAGCCCAGCATTCCTGCTGAACACCATGACACTGTATCACCAGCTGGGTCAGTGATGGTTACAATAACGTTCCCAAAATCAGCCTGAATATGGCAATGACCCTGAGGGACATTTCTCTTTATTTTTTTCTTAACAACTTTTTTATCTGTATTGACTGAATTCACAGGTCATTCTCCATTAAAACCTAAACGGCTTTTTTCTTGTTCGCGATTGTTTTACGTGGACCTTTTCTTGTTCGAGCATTTGATTTTGTTCTTTGCCCACGAACAGGAAGCCCCTTGCGGTGGCGAATACCTCTGAAACAGTTTAAGTCCATCAATCGCTTGATTGCCAAACCAATTTCCCGACGAAGATCACCTTCAACTTTGAACTTTCCCTCGATAACAGCACGAATTTTAGCAACCATTTCGTCTGTCAATGCATCCGTTCTAAGAGAATGTGGAATACCAACCTCTTCGCAAATTTCCTTTGCGCGAGGACGGCCGATTCCATAAATATATGTCAATGCTACTTCCACTCGTTTATTTCTGGGAAGGTCAACACCCGCTAAACGTGCCATGATTAACCCTGCCTTTGCTTATGCTTGGTGTTTTCGCAAATAACTCGGATCACACCCTTGCGTTTAATGATCTTGCACTTGTTGCAAATTTTTTTGACTGATGGCCTAACTTTCATAATAACACCCAAAATGGCTTAAAGACGCCTAACTAGTTAAAATTACTACGATTTATCGATCCTATCCATCGTTCAATAAAGCGCGGTTGGCCAAAGTAGCACCAGGATTCCGTCTTGTCCAGTACTTCTCGAATATTTCTCAGAGCTTTAAAGCACTTCGAACATCAGAAAAGACCTTCTCAGTCTCTTGGGCTCCATTAACCTCTACGTACTTATTGAGCTCCTTATAGTAGTCTCGGAGAGGAAGCGTATTTTCTTCATAGGTCTTCAACCGTGTGACTATCACTTCTTCTCTATCATCATTGCGCTGAATGACTTCACCACCACACAGATCGCACACACCAGCAATCTTAGGAGGTTTAGAGTTGACATGATAGACAGCCCCACACGACTTACAAACTCTACGTCCTGTCAGCCTTTGAAGTAGCTCCTCTCGCGGCACTTCAAGGAAAACAGCTTTTCCAATTTCAAGGCTCCTCTGGCTCAAAATCTTCCCTAATGCCTCAGCC
>Ga0210057_1005401_pt1 | contig 16428 bp, 14 predicted proteins | sample CryGeyCG2114_010_2_FD_183968 | JGI IMG/M metagenome (GOLD analysis project Ga0210057, IMG submission 183968) | Groundwater microbial communities from aquifer - Crystal Geyser CG10_big_fil_rev_8/21/14_0.10 (SPAdes) (version 2) | ecosystem: Environmental > Aquatic > Deep subsurface > Groundwater ...
ATACCGATTCGATTGAACAAAAGCAGATCGGTAAGTCGTTTCTCTTTTTCAAGGGAACCTTCACTGAAAAAGAAGCCATCATGCTTACCTCAGACCGCAATATTCATGACGAACTGGATAAATCCAAGCCGGAGGTGGTTAGAGACTACACCTCCCGTATGGGCTATTCAAAAATAAGAAGCCAACACTTCTTCTCAACCCCTACTACTCCAGATTACGGTGTAGACAAGATTTTTGAGCAGTCAGATCAGAAGTACTGGCGCTTTAATTGTCCTCACTGCAATTTCAGACAACATATGGATTGGGATAATAATGTGGATGAAAGTCGTGGAATTTATATTTGCCATAAATGCAAGAAAGAAATAACTCCAACAGAGATCAATAAATTAGGCAGTTGGGAAGCCCGTTTTCCGGGAAGATCAATTTCAGGGTATTGGATCAGCCAAATGCATTGTCCCTGGAAAAGTGCCACCGACCTAATCAAAGAAAAAAAAGACGCTGATGACGACACGTACTTTTTTAACTTTGTTTTGGGCTTACCCTACTTATCAAGCGAGCAAAAAATACCCTCCAGCCTTTTTGTTCGCAACCTGACAGATTCCAAGGTCAACACATCAGAAGAATACAACGTGATGGGTATTGATACCGGAATGGGTTCTGGCAAGGGAAATCACGTAATGATTGGTAATAAGCTGGGTATTTTCTGGATAGGTATTCTCCAGGATCAAGAAGGCCAAGATCGATGGAAACAAACCAGTGACCTCATAAAATTCTTTGATGTTAGAGTAATAGTCATCGATGGGCAGCCCTATACTCAAGAAGCCTTTGCTTTAGCCAAGGAATTTCCTTACAGAGTTTACCTAAGCTGGTTCAAGGACGACCCGAAAATGCTCGAAGTGGTCAGATTTTTTGATGAAAAAGAAAGTAAAAACACAGAGTTTGAAGATGAAATAAAAGTACTCTCTTCCCGTACAAGAATAATGGACGAGACTATTTCTGCTCTAAGGCAGGGAAATATAAAATTTGCGGTCTCTTCTGACCATCCAGCATTTAAGGTGCTTATAAAACATGCTCAGACTATGTATGCACGCACAGTAACGGACAAGTTGGGGCAATCAAAGCGCGAATGGGCTAATACTGGTCCTAATGACTTCTGGTTGGCACTTATTTACTGGAATATAGCATTGAGAAAAAGATTGAAATATGAGCCAAACAAATAAACTAACTACCAATACAATCATGGTCAGTAAGGCTGAGCAGAAGATTATTCAGGATATTCGCAGCGTAAAATTTGGACGAGTGGAAATCTTTATTCAAAACGGCAAGCCCTACAGAAAAGAGGTGACCGAACAGCAAAGGATTTCTCCTGAAGATGGTGGGAGTGCTGGAGAACTTTCCAAAAAGCAGAGTGCTGTTGAAATCTAACTAAATTTGACTTCTTGAGGAAGTTGATGATAATTGCTTGTTAAATGAATAGAAAACCTAAAGCACAAGAGGAATATAAAAAGCTCAAAAAGCAATGCTTAGGCATGTTGCGACAAATAGAAAGTGGCCTGGAAAAGCAGGTTGGAAAGGACATCAAACCTCACTTTGGACACGTTGGAAGTATATATTTTATAAAAGATCAACTTGAAAATATATGCAAATTTTTAAACCTGTAAAAAGGGTCGAAAACTACGCCGATCCAAAACTAGAAAAACGCCTCGCCAGCTTCTTTGGGATAGTGTATGTAATCGTTACCATTTTATTAGCACTTAGCGGACTATTATGGCTACTCAGATAACAAAACAAGATTTTCAGAAGTATGTGCGCGTTCAGCGATCGGGTAAAACAAACATGTTTGACGTAGCAATGGTTGAGAGCCTGTCCGGATTATCACGCAATAAGATCATCGAGATAATGAAAAACTACAACGAGTATATAAAACGCTGGAAAGTGTCCCCTGTTGGCGCTTGACTTACTCGAGTTCTTTACATATGTTTGGGTTCAATATGACTAACAGAGTGGCAACAAATACCTTTGATAAAGAAAAAATCCGACAAATAATGATTCAGAAAATTGATCAAGCCGAGCAGTTAGTTAATGAAATAAAAGAGCTGGCAAAGAAAATAGACCCTCTTCCTGATAAAAGACGCTAGCTCCCCCTATCTCCACAATTTTTCGCTATAATTGTTAAGAACGTAAGGAAAATGTTACTTTTCTTATGCCGTCCCGTTTACTTTAGTAAAGAGGTGGGACGGGATTAACTGAAAGCATGATGAAACCACCTTTTGAAAGTGTAGTCAAAGACTACATCCGACTAGTATATTTTTTTGCAAAAAAGTCCCTGTCCCAGCAGGAAGATGTTGATGACGCTGTACAAGAAACATTTTTAAAAGCTATGAAAGCATACGAAAACTTTAACTTTAAAAGCGAAGGACAGCTCAAAAGCTGGCTACTTACTATCTGCAGACACGTCATAACTGATATGTTCAGGGCAAATAAAAACCACCTGTCAATTGAACAAAACAATATTCAGTTGTTTGATGACAGCGATGTCGAGGTTTTGCTGGAAGCAAAGATCACCCATGAAGAAGATATTAATAAAGTTACTTCTGCACTAAAAAAACTAAAGCCAGTTGAGCAGGAAATCATCAGGCTCAGGGTTAATGAGGAAATGCCGTTTTGTGATATTGCCACAGCTCTTGATTCCAAGGAGCCAGCAGTAAAAATGCGTTTTTATAGAGCTGTCGTAAAACTTAAAGAATCACTGATATGAAACTAAAAAACATTATTCGATCATACTTCCTCAAGGAGAGCAAAAATGAGTTTAAGCACATTAGTGATTTGGAGAAACAAATACTAATGAGAGTGAGAGAAGAAAAAGAATTGGAGGTTGAATTGGATAAAAATTTCACTCCTGCTCCGAGACCTTTTTGGACTTTCAGATTACCACTTGCTTTTGCGACGATAGTTTTACTAGTCTTCTTTGTCGGAGTCCTTAGCAACAATTCACCAGCCTTTGCCAAAGGATCAATTATCGATGCTCTTATTGGCTTAAAGAACCAATTACAACAAGAGTTAACACAATTGCTCAGCAATGATCCCTCCTACAGAGATAAAGATACTCAGAAGTATAAGCAGACCCAGCAAGAGTGGTGTTCTGTCAGTGCAAGATCTCCCGAGGAACAGGAGAAAGCGGTAGCAGCCATAAGAGATTTTATGGACAGACCGGATGCAAACGTCGAGTATGAATGTGTTGTCAGGAATCCAAATAAACCAGATGAAGAACCCCTTATAGAAACCTACACCTTAGATTTTGATCGATTCATCATCGACATAAAAACAAACCAAGTTATTGAGATGGCAGCCATAGAAGGCACTTGGGGAGAAAATAAGGATGGATCCAGGTGGTCCAGTCCTGAAAAAGAATATGATTATACTCCGCGCTACACACAACTTGAGGCAGCGAGGCAAGCTCGTGAGTTTATAACTGACCACCAAATAGCCCTCGGGGAAATAGACCTAGAAAAACTCACTCTGACTAGGGAAGCAAATAAGGATGAACTTGGGAATTTAAATTACTTCTTTATCTGGAGGGGTGATCCGAGAGAAGAAAATGGCGAAATTTTTACCCCACAACTAACTCTCACAATGACACAAGGTGGCCAGATAGTTCACTTTTCAAATCATCTTAAACGATAGGTGAAAAGTGAAAAACTGGATATTATCAAGAGGCCCGGTATACTTGGGGTGATTTATGAAAAACATAAAGATTATTGCAACAATAACCATAGCAACGATACTTCTTGCTTCGGCGCTTTTTATTACAAATGCCCCGAAAAAAGATGCTGATTCAGTAATTTTTACCATTAGCAGAACAAACCAAGGGCAAACAGCAAAGCGACTCAGTGATGGTGAGTATCTCCGATCCTCATGGGTGCTATCTATAGCGCGCATAATGACCCTCCGCTTCGGCCCAATTGAACCAGGTGGATATAAAATCTCCCAGAGTATGAATGCCCGAGAACTCATAGTCGTCCTTACTTCTGAGCCGCAACTCAAATGGATCACTATCCCAGAAGGACTCAGAAAAGAAGAAATCGGCGAGCGTTTGGCAAAAGAACTTCAGTGGAGTGCTGAAGAACTAGAAAGATGGAACACCACCTATACAGCGATGCGATACGACTACAGAGAAGGAGTGTATTTCCCAGACACTTACCTGATACCAATTGATGAAAATGGACTAGATACGGCTAAGCGAATGATAAATCGTTTCAATGAGCGATTCGACGGCTACCCAGAAGAATTCACAGCAAAGAACATTAAATGGACCACCGCACTCACTCTGGCCTCAATTATCCAACGTGAGGCAGCTGGATCCCACGATATGCCACTAATTGCTGGGATACTATGGAATAGACTTGATCAAAACAAACAACTGGAAATTGATGCCACGGTGCAATACGCAAGAGGAAAAACTGAAAACGGCTGGTGGTCACCCATTAAAGGAAGCGACACTAGAAGCATAGAGTCACCCTTTAATACATATCTCAACAAAGGATTGCCACCTCACCCAATCTCTAACCCAGGTATAGACGCTATTGATGCAGTACTAAATCCAGAAGAAACAGACTGCATTTACTACCTTCACGATAATGATGGAATAATCCATTGCAGTGCATCCTTCGCAGAACACGAGCTAAATATTGACCAATATCTTCGCTAATTACCCGAGTCAGAAGACAGTAATCACCACTAACAAACAGGACTTGACATTCTCAAATTGTTCTGCAATCATTGATGTATGAGAAGTAAGAATAGTAAGACATCTCTTACCACATACTCACCAACTAGCTTCACTTTACCTCAATCATTTTCCTTGATAACCCAGTTTATTAATAACAATCGCTGGGTTATTTATTAATTAATCACAATAGAAAGGAGGTGAAAAAAATGAAAATCAAAAATCAAGCCAAAATCGTGCTACCTGCATTCGCTGCAGTCGTAGCATTAGCAGGATTAGTAACTGCTGTTTCTGCACAGTCTGGCCCAAGTCTCGATGCCCTTACCGAGAGCTTGAAGACCAAGACAGAAGCTGCCATTAACGCTGGCAACGTCAGTGATGGAGTTCACGATGGTGAAAAAGTCTTTACTGGTGATTCCGCTAAGCAATTAGTGGACTTACACAGACAGGCTTCCAACGCGAAGGAAGAATCTCTGGCGCGTCCAGCATCAGAGAGATCAGCTGCAGTCGCAAAAATCCGAGCTTTTAGTGGCAATGACGGTCTCAATCCGGAGTACGTCTCTACTTCTAGATCAAGCTATAACAACCAAGTTAATGCTGAATTCTACATGGTAGGTAAAGACTACTTCGAAGTAGACATGCGAACGAATGAAATCGTTCAATTCGGACCGGCTCCATTGGCAATAGGAGAGGCAGCTAAGGTGTACAACACTGAAGCAAAGTTTGCTCCTGAGCAATTGGAGGTAAAAGCCAGAGAGTTTATCGCTAAGAATGCACCAAATGCTGATCTCAGCAAATTAACTGCAAGCACAGGCGAAAAAAGCGGTACCAACTTCTTCTTCAGATTTACTGATGAATCGAGGAAAGTAGATGGAACCAAACCATTCGTACAGGTTGGATTTACTGTCGGTGGTGACCTTCTCAGCTATACAAATACGCTGGGATTGTAAGCGAGGGCAAAAAAATAAAACAGAAAGGAGGTGAAAAAAATGAAAAAACTATCAAAAATGCTATTCGGGTTACTTGTTGGAGTCTTCATGATGACAACAGGAGCACAAGCTGCCCACGCTGCAGTCACTATCTATGCGAGTGATGGAGGCTACTATACGGCATATGGTCCAGGTCAGTACTGGTACCAGGTGAATAATGAGGGTTACTGTTATGACAGTGGAAGTTGTAGTCCAACTACCATGAAGTATACGTACTCTGGATGTTCACTAAGCAATTATGCCAAGTGGAATAACGGTGCTGGTCCAAATGGTTGGGCTACTCATGATACCTATATTCCAGGTACCAATGCGGTTAACACGGCAGCTCCGTACTTGCTCAGCTACAACACAGCAAGCCAGTACCACTTTTCTATAAACCAGAATTCATACTATGATGCCTGGGTAAGAACAGATCCAAGCGATCCGTGGTGGTATAACATTGGAAATGTCTGGTTGGATGACAATCCATGCAATGGCACGTCCAAGATTGGCTTTGATGAAATGAAGATAGCCGACTAGGTGAGTCTTCGTTTTATATCTGTTCCTGCCTAGCCCCCCTGATCAAGGGGCTAGGTTCGTTCTTGAAAGGTTTTGTAAGACAAATAAGACAAGTAAGAAAATTGTTGGACTTGAGTACTTTAATTTGATATATTCAGGTTAACAGATATGAGAAAAATAGTGATACCAACCACAATTGCCATCCTCCTCCTAATCTTCGCTGGTAGTTTTATTTATCTAAAGAACCGTAACACATACCCCGAAAACTACCTTCCACCCGAGCAGCGTAAGACCGTAGAAGCCTACTTTATAGAACATATGCGTGTAAGCTCCACTGAAGCCGAGGAAATGGCTGTAAACGGCGTTGACCTACGAGTAAGCAAGACAACAACAATCCAAGGCATAGTGGGTAACCTTTACTACTATGGATTTATAGATAGTGAAGCAAAACTCAACAAACTCTTAGAGACAACTAAAGACACTACACCTGGTCAAGAAGATTCAATCAAAGTAGGCAACGATACTATCGACGTAAACAGCCATTACTACTTGAACTACCAAATGACCGATGAAGAAATTGCGGATACCTTGCTCAACAAAGCTAAATTCGCCAACGATTTCACCGCTTATAACTACCTATTTATGCCAAGTGGACGCGGTGGACCAAGCCAAAGACCAGAAAAATAACACTATGAAACTAAAACCAATAACACTTATTGCTCTCGCCGTGATCGTAATATCAGGTATATGGATATATTCCCAAAGGCAAGCGGCCATTAAATCGGCGGCACCTATACCAGAACAAGTTCAGACCACTCCAACGCCAGAGGCAACTCCAGGCAGAGCACTTAAACAAAACGAGAAGTTTATAGCACCTGTCGGACTTTATGTGACTGTGCCTGAAGGAATGAGATTTAGGCAAGACATAGCAAATGATCGGTTTGTCAATTTTTACATAGAATCAGGACCTGAGGATGAACCGACTTACCAACTTTATAGCCTTTATCAAGCCGACAACGAAATGACAGAACAAGGATTAGAACAAGCAAAGAAAGATACAGACCCAGGCACCATCAAAGAAGCCACCGTAGGCGATTACGTGGGGTTTGAAGGGCTTGTTATTGGTCCTAAGACTAGATACCAAGTTCTTGTCATTAAAGACGGTAAACCCCTCTCTTTCTCGACATGGCCACCAACAGAAGAAAACAAAGCAATTACTGAGCAGATACTGTCCACAATAAGCTTTGAGTAAGGATATTTTTTATCCGAGCACTTCCCTTTGTCAGCTAATATAATTAAAGTTAATAAGCAATATGGACAGAACTACACTTTTAATTCAGTCAATTGGTTCACTAATTAGAGCGGGAGACTTCAAAAACTCACTCAAGAGAATGGATGAATTTGAGCAAAGTAACTCTGATGATCGACTTTACAAATTCTATAAACCTGGTTTTTTGATAGATATAGGAGTTGGTTTAAAAAGTGAAAAAATTATTAAAGATGGGATTACCGCAGGAGAATTAGCACTTGATAAGGCAAAGGACGGCAAGGCTAAAGCATACCTTCATTACTGCCTAGCAAATGGGTATACAGATTTATTCGAACTTACGGAAAGAATGGCAGCTATAGTTGATAGAAACATTCCTCAGAGTGAAAATCTGTGGAAAGCTAAACAACATTTAATGAATACGGCATCAATAGAAGATATAGGTGATCCAGGTCTCACTACACAACTTTTAGTAAACTTAGGGAATTGCCTGGATATCTTGGGAAGAAGTATTGAAGCAATTGACGTTTACGATGAAGCTATCAGTATTAATAAAAGTTTCTCAATGGCTATTGCGAACAGAGCCAAGTCTTTAAGGGCTTTCGCTGAAATATCAGATAAATATCGCGCTGCCATTTATGTAGAGGCATACCAAGATATTCAATCGGTCATAAATAACCCCGATCTTGTCGCTGTTGGCGGGCAAAGCGCCAAACTTGCCTTTGAACACGAACTGCACTACATTGAGTCTCGCTTCCAAGATAAGTCATTGTTAAAAAAGAAACTCACACACCCAAAGTATAAAACTAACAATTTGAGCAACTTCGAGAAGTTTTATCTAGATTTATGCCAGAAAGAAAAACTATTCCTCAATTTCCATATCCACCAAGATCATTGTGAAGCAGCAATAGAGGATCCAATTTTTATAAGGCTAATAACCAAAGTGGATGACGATGATACATTTTATAAGTTCGCAAAGTACCTCAATCAGATAAAAGAAGACTATGCCGTTGCTAGATTGCTTTTGGTTCAATCACAATATCGGCAAGAGGACTTCAACAGAATAAGTAAAAGAACATCTTTTGTTTACGCACTCGACTATTCTCAATTTAATATTTATACCGGATTATTGAAATCCTCTTTTAAAGATGCTTTTAACATTCTTGATAAAGTAGCGGTGTTCATTAATGACTACTACCAGCTTGGGTTTAGAGAAGAAGATATTTATTTCGACTCAATTCGAGGACGAGGGCGAAGCTCCTCTATTTGGCAGGATGCCGGAGTCATCAGGAAAGAAATACTTAACTCGGAAAACATCAGCCTTTATGCCTTATATGATATTTACCGAGACTTTCAGTCTGGAGAACATCAAAGAATCCAAGATATCAGGAATGCACTAACTCATAGACGCTTAGTTATTTATGATTCCGGAATCACAGATTGGGACAGTAAGCTGGATAAGCATAATATTGGATACAATACCATGTTGTCCGAAACTATCCAGCTTATGAAGTTAGTGAAGGCGGCGATTATTTACTTGGTTAATTTTGTGAATGTAGAGGAGAGTAAAAAGAGGAAAGCTGGTGGCAAACCCATACTGGATATGTACGCAGACACTTCACAGTTTTTATAAAAGCTCTGTATTAAGAATTACGGATTCCACTCTAAATGCATGTTTTGCTAATAAGGCTTTGGCTTGTTTTCCAAACTTCTCTCTCGCTTGTTCCAAACTCAAGTTAGGTGCTTTTTGTTTTCTGGTATCACTTGAGTCATTCCAGGCATCACAATTAAACCACCCAACAAGGTAAATTCCGTGATGGCAACCATTGGCAGAAAAATATTTGTCAACCAACTGAGTCTCCATCGCAGTATCTAACTCTGGATGCCAGCATCCCTTGACCTCGATAATAACTTCGGAAGCGTCGGTCGGCCTACCTAAGCGGTCATGTCCAAAAACTTTTACATGAATGTCTAACCTATTAACCCGAGTAACCACCATTTCTCTACCGACGAATATGCCACGATCGTTCAAATCGTCATTCAAGTGAGAAGCAAGTTCGTCAGATAAGTCGAGCTCGTCTTTGGGCCAAGAAATAACTGGTTGTTTCTTTCTCCTACGATCTTGGTTCCACAACCTGATAACCCGTGGTTGCTGTTGGAAATGTAATACCTGCTGAAACCTTGCAATCGAATCCAAAACACTGTCCATCAATTCACCGGGACTATTGATCAATCTTAGATCGTGATTTTCTACCAACTTGAACAAATTGTCGACCTCAGGTGGTTGCCAAGATTTCTGAGTAGTGATCCTCCGGGCTTCAACGAGCGTGTATTGTTTAATCCACTTGTATTGAGGTAATGCATTAGCAGCTCTTTCTATTTGCCGGCACGCTTCAGCTGTACCTTTATCCATTAGTGCACGTATCACTGAGTCTCTCCAATCACCTATGGAAATCTGGGGAGTGACGGTTCCACCACCTTCAGGATGTTTATATTCTTCAGGCGGGAACTCATTGGTCAACCAGATAAACAAGTCGGCCAGTTGTGACTCACTAATATCTTGCAAAACACCGGCGCCACGTAGAGGGCTGTCATGTGCTCTAAACACCAGAGCTCTTCCAAATTCCTTATCCTTCATCATTAAGTCCCAAAGAAATTCCCAATCTTCTCTAACTGCGTTTTGGAGAAGCGAAGCGGCTGATGAAATGATCTCCTCTTTTTCCGGTTCACCAGTTGGGAGAGGAACTTTGATTTTGGACTTCACATATTCTTTTGTGGCTTTATCGTTGTGGTAGAGTAAAAAGTGGATGATGTCGCCAGAAGCCTTAGGGCTAAAACCTTGTTGTTGAGCTTTACCAAGTAAAAAGGTACTCATTCTATCGTCAAGGCAATCCTCAAGTAGGTCATTAATCAGCAAGCTGTTGTATCTTTGAGCCTCATGATCAACCAGTACATCTAAAGTAGCAATCACTTCATCAGGGGCATGCTTATATGCAAGAGCAATTATCTTGCCGTTCTCGCGGTCATTAGACACAAGTGGCATTCCAAGGGTAATAGGAGCCCATTTCTTCCAAAACTCGGGGCCTTGCTTTTCGATAAACTCTAGTTCTCTTTCATGAAAAGCCTTAATTGCTCTAAACCCCGCGATAGCAGGGAAATAAATCTTTCCCTGACCTAACCACATTTCTGGTTTACACTCCTGTTCAGTGAGAAATCTCCTGCCGCCTTCAATAATACGCTTTCGTATGTCCTCATCAATAATTTTCCAACCAGGGAGTTCTTCAAACTTGCAGTCATCTAATTCCTGATCATACATACACATGGCATTATTTAAGCGCCACCAACTATCCATATCTCCAGCTTCACTCCTTTCCAAAAGCTCAGTGATTCTGCTGGGTGAAAGAACTTTTAGAATTTCTTCCTGCTCATCTTTCTCACGTTTTTCTTGCCACTTCTTTTCGTCCGACCATCGCTCGCGTTGTTCCTTTGCAGATTCTGAAGCTAGCTCAATCGGCTCAAACCAAAATCTAGTTTCTTCATTCAAAAAAGAATTTCGTTGTCGGGCTTTGTATACCAAATCAATGTGAGACGTATCGTTAACCCTAAAGGCACTAGAGATAATCTCTGCTATGATTTTTTGCATCTCCTCGTCTTTTTCACCCTCCAACCATTGGATAAGCCACTCTAAATCCTTGGGAAGAATCAGCTGAACATGACTTCTGTGATACAGGATAAAAGCTTTCCTTCCTGGTTTTTTGTCTTTTTCGTGAATGATCTGAGCAAGCTGTTTGATAAGGCTTCTTCTACCCTCATCTTGATCTTCAATGGCCTTCTGAAATTTTGCTGCAATCTTCTCACTTAACGCACGGTCACCGACAATGCCTGCAAATTCATTAAGCCGTTCGTAAGAAATATGTGCAAATTTTTCCAAAACCTGTGGATTAGCAATTTCCTCCCAAGCCTTCAACATAATGGCGTCTGAGAGTGTGCCTAGAAAATATTCCAAACGTTCGGGTGTTAAGGCATTTGCTTCGATCCAAGACAAACCGGGTAACACATCTTCTGTGCGCAAAGATTCGGCGAACTCTTTATCAACAAAACCGTAATAAGCACCATGAAAGCTCCGCTTTTTAGGTGGAGTGATCAAAGAGAATACTTCTTGGTTTGAGATGTGATTGGGCCACAAAGCTCTTAACACGGCGCCTTTAAGTTCGTCTTCTGGATCATCTGGGAAGCCAGCATCTGCAAGCGGCTTCAGTGCTTGCTTAGACTCTTCTGATCCAATGTGGGCAACGGTAAGCGCAGCATGAACCCGAATTAAGAGATTATCGTCACTGTCTAGCGTAATTTTTACTAGCAATTCCTCCAATGAAGAAACCTTGCAAGCTCGAGCAATATCGATTGCAGCTCGCCTCACAACCATGTCCTTACCAGAGTCTTCGATGTAGGGCTGAAGTTGCGCAGCAATGTGTGGATGATTTAATTTTTTATAATTAGTGTCGTTAAATGTTTCCCACCTATCGACCAGTTCTCCTCGATCAAGTCTAATGAGGAGTTGTTCCACGAGAGCTTGTTTTTGTTGGTCAGTAATGACGTTGGCATCACTGAGTAATAAAAACTCAGGATCAAGCAGAACGGCATTGTCGAAAAATGATGGCTCAAGACTGGCGAGCCAAGCGCCCACTTCGTAGAGTTGAGGGACTACTTGGAAAATACCGATTTTCAAAGGATCTTGAAATAAAAGGCTTTGGATCTGTTTCCAAGGCAACTGGTGCCTGACGATGTATCGAGCAGCCAAGTATTCTCCGTAGGTTTGATGGGCCCAGCCAATTTTCCCATTTCCTCTTGCTGAGAATAAGCCAGTATTTAATACTTCTTTAATTTCTTCATCCCCCAATGTCACTGGCACGTCATCAACAATTTCTCTACCATGAAGTTGGGTAATGCCAATTTCGTTGTCAAGCAATTTATCCTCATTCTCAATTACTATCGTTGGCTTTCCGCCAACGAGTGTGGCAATGGCTATTCTTTCTGCGATAGCAATTTTTTGTGGCAGGTTCAGTTTCGGTTTAACAGAAGGATTAACACGCCTTGAAACATCTGGTTCCAGGGCAAGAAGTTCACAACCCCGCGAATAAATATCAGATTTCTTGTCAGGTAGATGGCCATTATTCTCTATAAAAACGTCCATCAGAAAATTTAAAGTCAACGGCTTGCCGGCTAGACCACTAACTTCTTTACTCTTTACTTCTGCTAAAAAGGCATTCTTATCAATACCTTGGGTATCTAGCGCTACTTCTACATCTTTTTTTGTCAGGGGGCATAGCTCATGTGTCTGGCAATTTTCCTCTTCCCATAGGACAACAAGGCTACCTTCCATATACGATGGCCACAGGGCAGTTCGACAAGATATCCTGAGGTATAAGTTGGGAATGTTCTTTTGGTGGTCAGTAAGAAGTGTTGAGAAGGCATTGGCAAATCGAGGGAACGAAAAAGTTCCTTCATCAAAACTATCTAAAAACAAATAAAGAGGTTCGTTACTTTCCGACCAGTTCTTGTATCTGGGATCATTTGTCAGTCGGTCAATAAAGCTATCCGGCGTCATCACACTCTTCAAATCAATCCAGAGGGTGTGATCCTCTCCAACTTCTTTTTGCGTTGAGTGGTAGAGGTCTTCAATCTCAGTGCTTTTTCCAATACCTGGTTCTCCAACCAGAATAAGGCAACCAGCCTTTTTGAGATTCTCCAGAGTAGTTAAATTAGAACTGGCATACTTTCCAAATTCGCCAGTGGGGTCTTCAAGAAAACCATGATCAGTAAGACTGATGCCATCGTTCTTGAATGGTACCCAATAACGTTTCCATTGATATCTTACTTTTTTCATAATCAGTACAGTAATCCAGTGTGGCGGTATTTTTAGGGCAATTCATACCAGTTCAATTATAAGCCTTTTAGCTCAAAAATTCATGGGTTAATCTCGGGGAAATACTGCTTTAAATCTTCACTCATCACCCAGATAAACCGGGGTTTACTATCAGAATCTTTCTCGAACCATGCAATCGCGTCGATGTGTTCCTTGTGCTTGTTTGAAAGAAGCACCCCTCCCTTGAAAATTCGGTCTCTATATTCTGGAGACCATTCGCCGGTCCAGACAGTATAAATATCGTCTTGAATTATTTCTTCAGAAAAAATGGTGACTATGTGCTGTTTTAAGTGATACGGATCGTAAGCTCGGAATTTTCGAGAGGCATCCTTTAAGTTATTTTTAACGGCATTGTAAGTAGAATCGTTGCTTAACCCTTCTTTTTCTTCTGGGTCAATCTTTTTTACTTCAACCAAAATACCTACCCCTTCAAAATCTGGAGTTTTTGACTCGGTTTCTAGAATCTTACTAATAGGAAAACCAGACCTCATAAAATATTTTTGAGAGGCATCTTCGGTAGTGTTCATACACACAATTATATATCAGGGCGGCATATCACCAGAAAGTTACTAAAACGTCATTGAGAACGAGCGAATGGTTGATTAGTATTAAAAAAGATAAGAAGTATTGCCTAACGAATCTATCGGGGCTTAGGTTTCTCTATTTTTCAAAAGTAGATAAACCCGAGTCCCATTTTTGTTGCCTAAATTACTATGCCAAAACCCGAAGTAAAAGAAGTAAAAATCACATCAACAGTTAGGTATCAACCCTCAGAGCGAGATACCGAACTCCTAACCAAGTGGAAAGCTCGTTTTAAGCGAGCAAAAGAGTTTCGTGAGCCATATCAGGCTAAGTGGCTACGAATGTATCGTCTCTACCGAGCATACCAACACAAACAAAACTATGCGTACAACACTCGCTTAATGCCCCCTATTGCCTTTGAAATTGTGAAGACTGTAGTTTCCCGCCTTGCTACAGCCAAACGAAAGACTCGTGTCATTCCCAGAGATAAAACAGATATTGAGTCAACGGCTCTGGGATCCTGGAGTGACCTGGTTAATTACGACTTTGACATCATAGAACTAGCCAAAAAACTTCCAAATTGGATTGAATCTTCAGTTTTGTATGGCAATGGAATTGCAAAAGTCGCCTGGAAGATGATAAATCGCAAAAGATCTGATGGAACCGTTAAGACTATTTATGACGATCCCACCATGATCCTTTGTGATTTGTGGGACTTTCTCCCAGCTCCTGAGACAGAGGACTTGCAGGATGGGTGCCCTTGGCTTATTCATAGAATCGTCAAGGCAAAAGAAAAAATCTCCAAAGAGGAAGAAAATCGAGGTGACAACAAGATTTATAAAAACCTTGAGTTTTGCGAACCAAAAATAGTTGAGGATTGGAAGAAAGAGCGTTATGAAATTAACTCCAAAAAAATGTCCCAGATTGATGGCGACATAAAGAGAGCTGATACTGGTGAACAAAAAGTTCTTCCCGTCAAAAATGATCAAGAGAAACAGCTCGAGTTATGGGAGTGTTGGGATTATGAAGAAGATCAACTGATAGTTATTGCCAATGGTGAGGTGGTCATCAGGGATGACGAGAATCCTTATCTTGATATTAATAACGGCCATATTTTTGTAGACCTTCCTGACATGTCATTGCTGTGGGAATTCTGGGCAACAGGACATGTTGAGCCAGTTGAGAGTACCATCATGGAAATTGCCGATCTTCGCAACCAGCGTATGGACGACGTGATCTTAATGCTCGACCCAGTGGTTAAAATCCGTAAGGACACTGGCATTACCAAAAACGACATCATTTTCTCGCCGGGTGCAGTTTGGGAACTCAGAAAAATGGATGATGTAGTGATTGAGCGACCGCCAGATATCAGCCTTATGGGTGTTAATGAGGACAGACTTCTACGTGATGAAATTTCCAGAACGCTTGCCCTCGGTGAGTATTTGCAAGGGTTACCACAATCCTCAAGCGAGCCTCTTGGGAAAGTGGCAATGCTTCTGGGTCAGAGCAACCTTAGATTAAGCATGAACGCCCAGAACATATCCAATGCCCTTACTACAGTTGCTAATATTCTAATTCAGTTAAACAGAGAGTTTATCGGTGAAGACAAGCTGTACCGCATTGTTGGTAACATTGTCGACTTCAAAGAATTTAAGTCTGAAGACAAGAAAGTCCAGGTTGACGCTATTGTCGAAGTAGAACCCGTAATTCCACCGGATAAACAAGCCAGACTTAACCAAATACTACTTTTGTATGACAAACTCATCGCTCAAGACAAGCCTGATCCAAACAACCCAGCAGATGTAAAACACTGGTTGATTCGCAAGCGAGCTCTCCAGAAAATGATTTTAGAGGAGCTAGATCTGGATCAATACGTTGATATCCTGCTTGGTCCTGAATTAGTGCAAAAACAAGAAGAAACGACCATAACCCCATCAAATGGGGAGCCCGTAGCCCCCGTAGCGCCTTCTGACGACAGTTTATCGCCCGAAGCGAGTAGTTCATCACCTGTTGCCAATAAAAACAAAATACGAGAGCTTATTGGGAAAATCCAGGGTTTGGGTAGTATACTTGGAGCTTCAAAATAGTAATGCTGAATTGCAGTTGCACTTAGAACCGTAATTTAGTACAATGCTTGTACAAGTTAATATAAAAGCGTTTAAGTTTGGTTTCCCGCCAAACAAGCTGCGTACGAAGAGTACGACGGAAGTCCCCCGTAAAATTAAGACAATGCGTGTCGGCAACGGAGCGCAGATAAATGAGCGTAAGCTTACTTTACTGTAACTCCACCCAAAAGGTGGATTTTTTGTAAGCTAACGGAAGCAAGGTGGTAACACGAACTAAACCTCGTCCTTGTCTATCAGAGTTTTCTCTGGTGGGCGAAGACGAGGTTTTTTGTTGGCAAAAAAGAAATATATGAAAGTAATGACAATAAAAATAGGAAGCAGCGTGCTACTCACCCAGCGCAATAAACTGGATGAGTTTCGTGTCGCGCATATTGCCG
>Ga0210057_1005402_pt1 | contig 16427 bp, 13 predicted proteins | sample CryGeyCG2114_010_2_FD_183968 | JGI IMG/M metagenome (GOLD analysis project Ga0210057, IMG submission 183968) | Groundwater microbial communities from aquifer - Crystal Geyser CG10_big_fil_rev_8/21/14_0.10 (SPAdes) (version 2) | ecosystem: Environmental > Aquatic > Deep subsurface > Groundwater ...
CCGTTACATAAGTACCAAGTTTTTTCTTTAAGATTGAGTTATCCACAATAAACCTCCTGTTAGCGGATAACTCTAATATGCCAGATTTCTTAGGGGTGACAATGTGGGGAGTCTTGATGGGTTACAAAGCACCTATCCTATGCTTTGTCGGACCTCCCGGAGTGGGGAAGACATCGCTTGGACAATCCATCGCCAGAGCATTAGGCCGCAAATTTGAGCGTATGAGTCTGGGCGGTATCCACGATGAGGCCGAGTTGCGAGGACACCGACGCACTTACATTGGCGCCATGCCAGGTCGTATTTTAGAGGGTATTAGGAGAGCAGGAGTTAATAATCCCCTGATCATGCTGGATGAGGTAGATAAGCTAGGAGTTGATTTTCGTGGCGATCCAGCAGCCGCATTGATGGAGATTTTAGATCCGGCACAAAATTTTGAGTTTCATGATAATTATTTGGATCTGCCGTTTGACCTCTCCCATGTTTTTTTTATCACAACTGCTAATACGACGGAAAATATTCCTCGGCCACTATTAGATCGCATGGAGATGTTGCGGCTTGCTGGATACACAGATTATGAAAAGATTGAGATAGCCAAACGGTATCTCATCCCCCGTGAAATTAAAGACGCAGGGATCCCAGCGTCAGAACTTGCTATATCTGATAAAGTTCTTGGAATAATTATTCGAGAGTATACTCGCGAAGCTGGTGTACGTGAATTGCAACGCTGTATATCTCGCCTAGCGCGCAAAATTGCGATGAATCTGGCCAAGGGTGACACTTCTAGGCATGAAGTCACTGAGACTACGCTTCATGATTATCTAGGGCCTAAGGTGATCTTTCTTGAACAGCTTCGAAAAAAGTGGGGCAATGGTGTTTCTACAGGCATGGCCTGGACTGATAGTGGTGGCGATATCATTTATATCGAAACCAGTATTTTACCTCAAAGAAAAGATGAACTTAAGATAACCGGGCATATTGGAGATATTATGCGCGAGTCTGTTACTTGTGCCTTAAGTTATATTTGGGGTAGGCCTGAACTTAGTTCTAATACCAAAGAAGCAAGAGAATCTGGTGTCCACATTCATATTCCCGCTGGGGCCATCCCAAAAGACGGACCATCCGCTGGAGTAGCCATTGCTGTCGCCTTGGCATCGTTGTATTCAAAAAAACCCGTGCGCCAGGATTTGGCCATGACAGGGGAGCTGACCTTAAGTGGCCTGATTCTACCAGTCGGGGGTATTAAAGAAAAAGTATTGGCGGCCCATCGCGCTGGAATTGGGGAGATAGTTCTTCCCCGTGCCAATCAAAAAGACTTAAGTGAAATCCCAGAGCAAGTGCGCAAGGAAACAAAATTCGTCTTTGTTGATGAAATCAATGAAGCTTTACGGGAAACAATTCCAAATCTTTATAACTAAAATGGAGTATGTATGAAAAAATTCTGCTTAATCACTGTTTTGACGGCCTTCACTATCGGTTCAGCATTTTCTGCTAAAACAAAAAATGAAAGCATGAAGGAACCAACTAAGGAAATGCGGCAAAAAATGTCAGAGATTCACGAGCAAATGTCCACGTGTCTAAAATCTGATAAGAACTTTTCAGACTGTCGCACCCAAATGCGTTCAGGCTGTCAAACAATGATGGGAGATGACGGCTGTATGTACATGGGAAAAATGATGAATAACAAACATAAAAAAAATAAGGGAAAGATGATGAGGTAATATTCGCAGAAAGTGCAGGGAAATAGCTCCCCCCTTTAGGCAGATGGGGGAGCATATAATTTACTCTTGCTTAGATAAGGCCTGCTTAACTCTTGAGAGTAAAGTTAAATCGGTCAAGGAATTGAGGTATTTTCAAAAAAGTTAATATTTGATAATTCTAAATCACGTTTAAAATCAATGATGTTTTTGTGTATTTCGTAACATTTTGATCTATCAAGTAAAGGGGGCGAAGAATCTCTTAACTGGCCCAAGCTAAGCGATATATCATTACCGCTGTCTTTAACTAAACGGTTTAGGCGGTCTAAGGCATTTAGAAGTTGAGCTTCGAGTTGATTAATATTATCAATTTGCGCCTGGTAAGGAGACCATTTTGCAAAAGCTTTTTCGAATTCTTTATTTGTCTTCTCTTTTCTCTTTTCTAGTTTTTTTATGACATCGTCAATTTTTTTCAATTCGTTCTTTTTTTCTTTTTCAAATTGTTTTTTTGCCTTGTTAACATAATCAGTTCCATAGTTTGGATTTATGTCAGAAATTAATTTGTTATACTTGTCGATGCTTGAAACTCGCAAAGCAATATTTATTTCAAGCTGGTTTTTTAACTCATTATTTTCTTTTTTTTGAATTAGATATTCTGAATATATCTCGTGATTGTTCTGGTAGAATTCTCCAATTTTTAACCTCAAGGCTACAATTTTTGCCATATTAGATTGAATTTCGGCCACTGCTAGCTTTATGATCAGGTCATTGCTCAATACTGGATTTCTTGTATGAAATGGATTTGACGGTGTTAAAATTGTGCCAGAAGAGTTACTTATTGGTCTTCTCTTTTTACAAAATAAATACAGGTCGTATTCTTCTTCGCGGTTGAAATTCTTTTTGCAAATCTTATCCAAAGGGTCCATCGTCCATGCGGCGTCAAAATATGAATCCAAGTGTTCTTTTGGACCCAAAGGATTATTTTTAATTCCTGTCTCATTATTCCCGGCCGTTAAATAATCTATTAGTTGCAAGCATTCTTTTGTAACATTTTCTTCTGCTGCCAATGTATTAAGTGAGAATATCAAAATGATAAGATAGGATATTTTTTTAAAATGCATTTTTAACTCCTTGTGTAATTTATTGAAGCTACATTTACAAAAAATATGCCAAAAAAGTGGTGGTGTGGGCATTGATATATTAGGCAGTTATATTTTTCTTATTGCCTAAGGTGGTTTTATTAAAACCACTTTTGTGCTTGGAAAAACCAACTTTTTTCAGAACGAACGCAAAATCCCCAGCTTAGGAGGCAGCAAAATTGGCACAAAAGCTGCTTTTGTGATGGCAAACAAAAGGAGTTTTTATGAATTTTAAAAGTGTGACCTCACTAAGTGTATGTGTGATTTTAAGTAATGTCCTTGTTAGTAATATGGCCTTAGCAAGTTATCCCTATGAAGGTTCTGTCCCTGATTGCAAAGTAAATTCTCCAATATCAAGTGGACTTGATGCAGGCAGTTTAGTCGATAGAAATTGCAATACCATCTTTGTGCTTCCTCCTAAGAAAGGAGTGGCGGCAATATCTAGCTACAATTTAACAGGCATGAGCGAACTATGTGCAAGTTATACTTATAATAGAGATTTTCTGATTAAATTAAATGAAAAGAAAAATCAGATTGCAACGCAGCTGCTCATTCTTCCAACTGAGGAGCTACAAAGTCAGTATAAATTAGTCACTGAGATGCTTAATGACATAAAGCAAGAACTCTATGAATCTGGGGAAACAGTTGGGCTTGTTGGCAAGATGTATTTTGAAACTAACTGGGCCAAATTAGTCGACCAGTATAAAGTTGCCAATCAAGATATGGATGTTAAAAGAATTCCGGTTGTTGCTAGTATTTTTAGTATTGAAACGAAGAAAAGGGATCCACTCTTAAGAAGTACTGAACACGCCACAGATGGGCTGTACGAGTTGACCATACCAGGTGTGAATTTCAGCAAATTTTCTAAATTGTCGGAAATTATCGGTTATGAAAATGATTTGGAAGAAAGCAAGTTTAGTTTTGGAAACTCTTTGTCAGGTACAGTAAAACTAAATTTTCACGGCATGTGCGCGCTGAAAGATGTACTAGCTTTAGGACAAAACTATACCAGCTTAGATCAGTTAAATGTTGATGCGGCCAAAAAGACCATTGATTCCTATATGGCGGCTAACTTAAATATCTGGTATCCAGTTCAGCTACAAAAAAGTTTCAAGCTTGAACTTTCGGTTGAGCAAGTGACTGATGTTATTCATAAATTTTTAAAAAATAATAGTACATTTAAATTTGAAGAATTTGTTGATGCGGTAGAGAACAGCCATTTAAACAAAATTGTAAAAATAACTATCGATAATGAAACACTTGACCTTGAAAGTCTCACGCAAGGTACGGAATTATCCGTCATGGTAGAAAAGATAATGGATGATTTGCTGACCCGAGTGCTGAGCCACTTTGCTAATCGGGTAGGGCCTCGAACTTTAGTTAAGCTGGATGTACCACCCGATGCTCATATCATGCAACCTTATAATGTGACCCATTGTTCAACTCATAGGAGCTGGTTTAAGAAAAGGACACATTGCTGGCAAGAGCAATTGGAAAGAAAAGTAAGTGTTGATGGCATTGCTAAAGCTGAAGTCAAAGAAAAGATTCAAATGATTGCTAGTTACTTTGAGGAGAGAAAGGAGTTCAAAACTGTTTTAAGAGATACAACGTTGGCCTTCGTGAAAGAAGAATTGGAGCAAAAATGAAAACTACATCAATCTTTATAATAATAAGCTTGGCCAACATGAGCAATATAGCGCACGCAAACGTTTCTAAGTATCACTCGTGCCCACAAAATGGTGTGGTACGAGTGCCTGAAAATGCCTCCGGCCACCTTTGGTCTGATGATTGCGCTACCCTCTACGTCTTACCTTCAATCGCAAACGTAATGAATGTGGAGTCTATTAGCAGTGAGGTGAGTGAAACGGAATGCGCTGCCATTGAATCAGTCATTAAAAGTCACGCCGCTAAAATTGCGCAATTAAAGGTGCAGATGTCAAGGCCAGGCGTGAATGAGCGTGAAATTGTTAAAATTTATGAAAAAATTGCCAGGTTAAGAAAAAACCAGGAACGCCTAGACAGGCAGAGATTATCCTATCTGGATAGAAAAGGAAAAATCAAGGTTCCGCTTATTGCAACGACAAATAATATTACCTTTATAAAGGATGAAATTGCTCTTTGCACTCAACGAGCTCAAAGCTGCCGTCAGTTGGAAAAAGATTTGCAAATTCAGATAGAAAATAAACACAATCTTGAGACAGGTATAATGCAAATCGATAGCATCTTGGCAACTTTAGTTGAACAAGATGGAGAACTTGAAAGACAGGTGCAAGATTTTCAAAAAATTGCTGGCAATCTAACTCCATCAGATGAGGTATCTTTGCATGAGATTACTAATGTCTTAAACGAGTTAGATACATTAACCTCAAAATATTCGCATGAGGCAGGTGGGATTATAAAAGGCTATATGGAAAATAAGCATATGGACGTACTGAAAGATTACCAGTCCATGAATCGAAATCTCAACATAGCTAGAATTCCAACTCAAAGCTCTGTCCAGTTTAATGTTGCAGGTTTAGATGGCGCCTTGCAGGAAAGTATTACTATTGATAAAATTTCAATCCCTGGCATTGCAAGCACACAGGATGAAGTAGAAGATGGTTATGCCAATATTCTTTTTGGTGAGAGTTTGTCGGGCTCTGTTCATATCTCAAAAATGTCGGCATGCCTGTTAAAGCGCGCCGAGGCGACCAGGGATGATCACTTAGCAAAATTTACTGTCAATATGCTTTATAAATACCAAGCATCTGTTAAAAGTAGTTACCAGTTAACTTATAATTTTAAAAAGATTTATTCAAAGATAAGAAACAAAAGATCGCAGGGAGGTCTGTTTAAGACAAAGAACATCATTTCTCTTGTTCAGGAGACAAATATGGATGAATCTTTAAAAGTTAAGTTTTACTCAGAAGACCCAAGAGACAATTATGACAAGCTGGAAAAAGAAAAGCTAAAGGCGAACTTTTTGGCAAGAACAATTGCGCATCTGAGCAGCGGGCTTGTGTCATTTAGTCCTCGAGAAGAATTGACTATGCCTACGGCTCGCAATAGTGGTGCTCAGTCAGGCTCTACATTCATGAAAGATAAAAATAATTGCGATGCCAAGTGGTGCAAGTATGGGGCATTTTCTCTCGACTTGAGTCAAGATCTGTTTGGCGACAATGCAACAGCAGCGGAGTATCTTGAAAAGTTTAACTACAATTCAGTCGAAGAATTTAATGAAACTGAAACAAATACTTATTATGGGACATCTACTTTCAAGAGTGGGATTTAAAATGAAGTACATGCTGCTTGTTCTGACTATTATATCACTCTCTGCCCAGGCAAATTTAAACCCTGTTATTTCAAAATTAATAGCAGGTTCAGTGCTTGACCAGAATGTTTTATCGCTTAAGCATTATGAAAGTTCACGCCAGATTGTAAGTTGCGAATCAATAAAAGTTAGAGCGCGGCAGTATCATGACGTGCTGGAAGAAGTGGAAAGATTAAATCGCAGAATAGATGGTGAAAGCATTGAGTCTGAGATTGATTCTTATCATAAAATATTACAATTCGTTTTGGGTAATTCGCCTGAACTTTTTGATCTTTTGCTGACGTTCTCGTCTATCCGCTTTAATGCGGGTGGACAGGTTACAAACAATAATAACTTGGCCTTCTCACTGCATGCGGGAGAATTAAGAATTTTCTTTCCCTATGATGAGTTAACCTTTTATGCCAGTAACTATCAATTATGTTTCGATGACACGATTGATTTATTTATTGTGGACAACTGTAAGGTTAGACAATTTCTTGAAATTGAGAATTGCCTTGGTCACGAAGTCAGGCACATTGAATTAGAGCTACCAACGGTTTATGATCAAGACTCAGGTCGGTCGAGAGGAGGTATCTTTGACTAATCTAAGCATCGTTATATTTCTGTTATTTTCTATTTCTACTTCACATGCTGCGCAGTGGCAGTTCTATAAAGGTAATGAAAATGACTTGTTAAATAGAATTGAGGGATTCATAGGTGAAACGAAAGTTGCCAACTGCCGATTTATTGTTGAGAAAATTGCCTATGCTTACAAAGACAGATACTGGGTGACTGTTATTGATGAGGCCAGGGCAAGTGAAATTGCATTTGAGTTAGTTGATACTTTTGAAAGCAATCTCGGTCACAAAGTGCTGGAGCAAGACTTTGTATTTTCTCGTCAGTCGAGTGATTTAGAGGACCAGAAAATTGAGGCCATAAGTATTTTATTTGATGAGTCGTACCTATCATCATTTGAATACCGTGAGTTTTACAAAGAACCATTTAGTATCAAAAAAGTCGTTAGGTGCGGTAGATTTTAAAAGGAACTATTATGAAATTACAAAACATCTTATTTATAATTCTTTGCTTATTCGTGAAAAGTACAACGGCATCGGAATTTACTTTGGGCCAAAAGGCAGACGGTAGTATGAGGCGGTTACTTCCTATCGTGTCTAAAAATCATGATTATATTACTTTAGAAGGCGAAAATTTCATAAATGAAGCAACTGTATGCCGCGATATTCAATTAGTGGCCAAAATCCAAAATTATCGTTTTCGCCAGCCCATGGGGCAGGTTAATGAGTTTGTAGGCAGTATTTACTTTTATCCCGTGTCTCAAGGGCGTGCTTTTAAGAATGACTACTTAAAAGACGTGCTTTTAAAGCTTAATAGCAATAGTGAAGACAAGATTATTATCGACGATGAAGTCGGCAATATTAATCTCGATTCAAGCAATTGTGCTCGGGCAACATTTGTGGACTATTGCAAATTTGCCCAAAAGGACGGGTTTGAAAAATTGTCGCTCGCCATTTTAGGCGAGAGATATGGGGCAAGTAACTGTAATGACCTATACGTGCGAATTAAAAAAAAGAAGACATTAGATGTGTCTCATTCGGATATGATAGATTTTAGGTGGGCGTTACTTTTGCCTCGTCTAAAAAAGCTAGATGTTGTATCAACTTTTTCTGATCGCTCTAAAATGCTGACCACAAGTAATATAAAGCTAGTTGGGGATGAGTATAGAACGACCTCAAGTGCCACGAGTTTAGAAGAGCACTTAAATTATATCTCACCTTTTAATAGCATAATTTTAGAGAATTTTAAATTTTAGGAGTTTGTATGAAATATTTAATTTCGTTTGTGATTTCTTCCATGTTGTTTGTGGGTTGCAACAACAGTGATGGCAATGATGTTAAAAATTCGGAACCATCCAAGACCCCCGGCGTGAGCGAGACTGTACCTGCCAGCGTAGCTCAAATTAAGTTTAATGCAAGACCTTATGCTGGTCAATCCGCCATCCAAACGCTTGATAAAAACTTCGCTCTACGCTCAAACTCTGGAAAAAGTTGCTGGTACAAGCAAAAAGAAATTTCAAGGACTGTCAGCTATGTCGATGGCGACAAAGTATTTGTTATAGAAGGTGTTCGTTATGCGAACATGGATGAATTTATGACAAATCGTGGCAATCAAAATGCCTGCCGTCTTGAGTTTGAACATAGAAAATATGAGTGGCAGGAAATTAGTTTGGAAAAGGAGCTGGCCAATTTTAAAAATAGCTTAAATTCCACGCTTCATGATTGTGGCCATAAATGTAGCTCAAAGTTAGGGTATTTTGAGAAGAAATTGAGTTTGATTACTATTGACGATAAATTTCTTACAAAAACGATTCAGGAAATTAATCTTGATTCGTTTTATTTATTTAACTTTATCAAAATAGTTACCGGCAATGAAGTGGCGCACATACCGTTTGATGGTAAGGCCTCTCTTGCTGTTAACGTTTTTGACGACGACGAACTTGTGGATAATGATTTTAAGCAATCACAATACCTGCTTAAGATCTATGATGACAATGTCAGTATTTTAAATTCCAACGATGTTAGTTTTTTACACGACAAGGAATTTATGGCGGACGATGGCCGGGTTATTTTTAGAACGATTGATGGAGAATTAAAAAATATAATCCGAATCAAAAACTATATGACTGATACGGGCCTGGCCTGTCCTCTTGCCACCACATATTTTATCGAGAAAATTCTAAAGCATGACAAAAAGGCCAGGAGCTACCGGCTGAGTAATGAGGCCCTAACCTTCAAAATAGAGAAACGATCGCAAATTAGAAATCGCTTTAACACATTAAATGCAGAGCAATTTGCACAGTGCCTAAAAAAGATTGATGAGTATAAAGAGAATCATATGATTATAGGGCCAGTTGAGCTGCTCGTTGATTTTCAGCGTGATGGCGCCTTGGTATTCAACTACGCCTGGGGAGAGATACCTGAGTTGTTTCATTAATTAATGGGGGGGCCCTATTAGAGTTTGGACCAGGTTTTAAAATTTAAAAATGAATTTATGCCTCTCTTTTGTTCCCTGATATTAAGCTGCTAATAGAAATCGAAATTAAAAAAAACACAGACAGCACCGCTGAGAGTTTTGTGATTTCTTTATTGAGTAAGTAGTCTGAGATTAGGGACATTGGGACAATGCTTGATATTAATGGTAGAGAAGGGCCATGAGGAGTTGTCGATAGACCTTTTACAAATGTAGAGACTGCTAATAGACCAATGACGGCCATAAGAAGTGCCAAAGAAAAAAGCTGTGGCAGTGGGGGAAGTCCAACAGACTGGATTTTAAAAAACAAAGAGATAATCAGCAATGGACCTGTAAATAAACTCAGTGCCATTGCCGCTTCTACGCCTCCCATGCACTCTCCAAGTTTTCTTGCAGAGGCCTGCGATAGACCCTGAAGAGTTGTCAAGCTCGCCAATACCGAAATTCCTGCCCAGTCAAATTCTCCATTATTAAAAACTTTATCCAAACTTAATAAGACTAAAATTATAGTGGGAATAGAGTAGCTAAAATGAAATTTGTAGCTATTAACAAATTGTAAGGCCTTACCGGCAAAAAAAAGTCCGAGGTAAGGTGCGATAGTTTCGGCCAGTACAAAAAATGAGGGAGAGACAAGATTTGGAAGATATAGGTAGATGGAGTAAATCACAGAGTAGCAAATTCCCCAAATAATTATTCGAAGCCATTGATCTTTTGTAGGAAGTTTTTTTTTCACTTTCCAGTAAATCAAAACAGTTACTCCTAAAATCAGATTTGCTACGCCAAGAGTTAATATATTATGGGTTTTATAAATAAAAAAATTAGGCATAATAACGAGAGCGCAAAGTAGAAGAAGATTGGAAATGATAATGAGTATAGGACCGATAGGCATTAGGCGACCTTCTTAGGCATATATACATAGAGGGATTGATTATTATCTTTCCCTTTTAGTCTACGTGATGATAATTCAATCGCATTCTTTTCTCTTGTGGCAATTTCTTTGTTGAAGCTTTCAAGCATAATAATCTCGCCAGGGGAACTCACTTCGTCAAGTACTCTACTGGCTGCATCTATTTCTTTGTCAGAGAGATAATCAACTCCTCGAAAACTTTTATCATCTGTTTGATGTTGTAAAGTTGCTCCTATCACACAGGCCGCAAATTTAAATGCTACCGGATGGTAAACGCCGTTTTGCGCGGCAATTTGATTGAGATCAAGTTCTGCATTACTTAAAGCTTCGATAATGGAATAGCAGCGTCCTACGGCCTTTTCGCAGCTATCTTCATAGTCTAATTGTGGAAAAAGAATTGAAACACGATCCCCTTTGCCAAAACCAAGAATTACACCTAATTTTTTTGATAATCCGAATACTCTATTTAGGAAAATCTCCATTATGGCCCTAATCTTATCGGCTCCGTAGTGATCGTTTAGAAAAGTACTTTTAGCCAGATCTCCTATAAGTAAAGCATGGCCTTTAGGGCTAGGGTGCATTCTTGAATTCTCAATGAAATAACGTTCAGAAGAAAGTTGTATGTCTGAGACATGGTTTCGCATTAGTCTAAGCATCGTTTCAGTATCTTCATTTTTCTTTTTTCGTAATATAAGTTCAGATAAGATTTTAAGCTTTGCTTGTAAAAGAGGAAGCTGTGACCTTAGAAATGGAGTTATAAATCTTTGAGTTAGATCTGTTGCGCATGCATAGAAGTATTTAGATCCTTGCGTCGTTATTGGGAGAATGATGATTTCCGTGCTTGATTTTGAATTATTTGTTGGCATAATTGAAACAATCGCCAAAGGTAAGTCTTTAATGTGTGCGGAGTCCTCTAATTTAACCATCTCGTTCATGGAATAATTGTGATCACCTGAAGTACCGAGCATCCTGATGAAATTATCTTCTACCTCAATGAAACTCATACGATTTGAGCCGATTATTTTTGCGATACCATTTAGTAACTCATTAAAAAGATCGTTTGAGTGTCCATTTGACTTGGCAAGACTTTTCATCATACTTGCTTCCCATTCCTCTACTGCCAGGTGAAATTGACCTTTTGAATGTCCTCTCAGGGCCGTCCAATAGGAAAATAACGCTAAGTTGAACCAAGGATTCAAATAGTGATGAAAGAAAAATTGTGAGGCATCTAAAAAAAATAAATTAAAAACATCCCATGTCCATGTGATGGCATTTATCCAAGGAACATAGTCCCAGACCTTAGATGGAGCTTTGGAAAAATTCCACATTAGGTTTTGTTTCTTGATTTGTATTGCAAGATAGATTTGTAAAGCGGGGGCAGCAAAAAAGATTGAGATTCCCCATATTTTTAAATATAAATTCCAATTTAAGTCAAATGCCGCCACACTTAGATTGAGAACGATCAGAAAGTAGGCGATGCTCTTTCGCAATCGTAAGTTCTTATGTTTTGACGGAGATGAAGCGAAATAAAACAGGCAATAAGTTAAGAATGAATAAGAGAATGTGGAACTTATATCATTAATTTTTATCGCAAGGAGAGGATCAATCAGTCCTCTTAAAACAGATGTCCCCTGAAAATAATGAAACATTGAGCTTGCACCAGCTATCATAAAAATAAATTTCAGAGCTAGTCTTAAGCCTGGAAAGAACAAAAAATAAACACTGACGAAAAATGATAGTAGTAAGAGTAAATTAAAAAGAACCATTCTGGGAGAGTCCTTGATAATTCGACTGGCTATCCCATAGTTATCTACAACTCCAGGTAGACCACTCCTTAGTCCATTTTGGTAGGGGACGAGATCTTTATGATAAATTTCAATTTCATACCTACCTTCGTCACTATAAAAATCTCTTATTTCTACCCAAAATGGCATGAAACGTAGGTATTGATGGGTGCTGCGATCTGGTGAACTCCCATGTGTAAAGAAAAAGCTCTTGCCATTTTTTGTGATTTTAACATTTGATGAGTCTCCAATCTCACCAAAGTATAAATATAAGTATTTAGAATTAGATTTTAAATCAAGAGAGCATTTATATAAACCTTCATTGTTTTTAAATGGAGAGGCCCCAACATCTTCACCTATTGATTTAAAACTGGGATTAAGGTTGCCATCCTCATTTATCCAAAAATGGGTGCAGTCAATGGCAAGGCCTGCGCGTGATGACAGGCAAAGAAAAATGACGATGATGCTATAGGCAGATCTTTTCCATTTCATAAAGAGCGTCTTCCCCGTACTTTCTTAGCACTTGCCATGCCGTTCTTGATATTGAACCCGCCAGTATATTTAAATCTCGTTTATGCGTGAGGCTGTAAAATGCTTGGTCGCTATTTGCCTCGTTTTCTTTTTGATTGGGCTGTTCACTTCCATCACCCTCTATCAAATTTATTACTTTGTTTTTCAGGTTTGGCTGAGCGAGGAGATAAGAGACAATAGCAGTAGACATGGCGGGGTCTTTGACCCATATCATTAGGCTATTGTATAAATCAATAGAACTTGAATAAGCAGGAGAGTCGTGGATATGGACGAGAGCAACGGGATCCACCTCTTGATTTTTAAATAGTAGTGCCCAAGTAATTTTAAGCGAAGGTATATAATCTTGTGGTTCACCGACAATTCTTGCAACTTTTTGTATGTTTTCATGAAATGAATCAAGCTTAGCATCAAGATGGGATACATATTCAATTCTAAGGTCAGCAGGAGCGTCCTTGTTATATGCATTTTTTTGTGAGTTATTAAAAATCGTTAAGGCATGAAATAAATAGAATTCAGAAGGATTAGATTGCTGATCATACAAGTGATACATACGCGAAGTCATTTTTGATTTTTTTGAATATGAGGCAAAAAAGAAATTCGTGTGTTCGAAATATTCTGAAAAGTTGAAAATGTAATTTAAGATTTCAAAAAAACCGGATGCCGCATCCATAGATTTTATCATGCATCCGGAGTGTGGTCCAAAGCAAAACTTCCCATGAGGAAAAACACCGCAGCTAGCAATATATTTTCCAGAACTTTCAATTTTTGATAATGTTGTACCCTGTATCTCTTCATCGATGCAGGACCACGCCTGTATCGATTTTTCTCTCCACTTTGAGTCGGTAGCTGAAAAATCATAACCCACCTGCTCAAATAGTCCCAAGAGCTTCTCATGATCATTTTGATCTCTGGCCTTAATATCATCGGGCATACATTTAAGAAATAAGTGTCTCATAGCGTTGGCATTTTCCCTGGTGTTAGTCGGAAAGCCCAGCCATTTATTCTCATCATGGGTTATTTTAACTTTGAGTGTTACCTCGGTCATATTTGCAAACTTAATTATTATGTTACTTCCTGTTTTTGGCGTCGGGCCGGCAAAGAGCAAAGCTTTAGGGGAGTAGCTAATTAAGGTTTGAGCTTCACCATTTCCGCTATCAAGAGCAGGAAGATTGCAGCTAATTCGGTTGTTGAGTCTTCTGTTAATAGTCAGGAAGTACTCAGGCAGTTCAGTTATGATAAGCCCAAAGTCGGAATCTATTTCTCTTACTTTTGTCAGAAATAAAAAGCGTTTTGCCAAGAAGTTGTACTCGACCAAGATCTCCTGCCCGGGCCTGAATACTTCTGGCGTGTTTGATTCGAATTCAAAAGCATCTAAGGCTATTTGTTGATTGGAAAAATTCCACTTTGCTTGTACCCCTTTTCTAGTTTGGTCTTTAATCGCGGCCTTCGGCCTAATTGGTGAATCTTTTAGTTCTGTGATATGTTGAGATAGCTCATTCTTTTCATGCATTAGATGAATCTGGTTTTCTTTGTAAAATATTTCTGGACCTAGATAGCTTTTGTAAGGAATGGCAAAATCATAAAATTCATGTCTCAAATTAATGATGCAACGTTCGTCATTTTCTCTTATGTCATGAACACGCCAGAGACCTCCAAATAGAACAGGGTCTTTAAGATCTATCGATACAAGCTCTCCCTTAACAATAAATGAAAGCTTAGACGCCATAGATATGATAATTTCACCAAAAGAGAATGTATCGATAACAGTGACAGCGTGATTGTTGCCGTTTAATGTAATACAGGCATCAATTGATTGATCAAAGCTTTGCCGATCTTTACAAGAGTCTTCTGTTTGTACAAGTCGTAAAACATTACTCATTAAGCTGCCTTTTTTTGCTTTATACCAACGAAGGCATTTTCTAAGTGCTCTATTATATCTTGCCCGATACTTCTGATTGATTGATGTTTTAAAAAATTGGCCCTGGTTTTCACTGATTCAATGACTTGATTCAGGGTTTGGTGCTCTTGGAAATTCAAGGCAGCATAGTTGGCCAATGTAATAATTAGGCCAGGAAATGACTGTGGCGACCTATTTTCTTTCCAGCTTCCACTTTCTTTGAGAACCGCTAGAATATTATCGTCATTGATAATAGTGGAATACCTGTCTGCTTGCACCCACGGGAAATAGATAGACTCAGCAATTTCCAAATTATTTTTCTCAATTGCAGATAAATCAAATTTAGGCAGCATGAAATGAAGTGCCATTGAGCTTAGAAACTTAACTTGCCTCCAGTCTTCATGATCTATAAGTAAGCTACTTTGAATCTTGTCCACCCAATTGGAGGATTCTTTGGCCTGTCTTATTTGTATTTCTCGGACAGCATTCAAAATTTGATTTTTTATAGCATCAAAATTTCCTAAAATGTCATTGTTTGCAAATGAAATGACAGACACTGATTGTCTGAATTCATTGATTTGTTTTAATGTCACCACTTTTCCGATTAACGGAATAATTTTGATCTTTGGATTGGCAGCTTGAAGTTCTTTTTGAATATACACAAAGTCATGTCCATCTAATCCATCGGGGTAGATACATATGTCAATATTTTGCTGTCTTACTAATTTTGAAGCTTCCTGAGAATTACTGGCAACATAAAAGAGTGATCGAGATAAGTCTTGATCACCCTCTGCTTTGCTTTCAATATCAACGGCTCGCTTTTCATCCGAATCAACATATAGAATTTTGATTCCTTTCATTAAACTGTCGATTAAATGCATGACCATCCATTCCTCTCAGATATCGGTTTGTTCTTAATAATTATCGGGTTTATCTGAATGATACATTAGAGTATTGGGCACTTTTCCCAACGAGACTTAAGATTTTAACCTACTGTGGCTTGGATCAAATTGGCCGCTTCGCCAGCTATATTTGAATGGCATTTTGTTATCAGGCCCCTAAGATACAGCTGTATAGAGGCATTTCAGATGACCTACTCCCAAGTCTTTGAGATTTTAAAGTTTAAAGCTGACCAAAATGTTTAACTTTATGCTTGAGCTAATTCCACTTACTTCTACACCTTCACTTTCATCACAGAGAATCTTCAAGGCTAGAAGTTGATCATTCTGATGAGAATGCTGCTAACAATATTACTTTAAGAATTGGTTAAAATTTAAATATATTTATATCTTTTGATTTGATAATTTCTGGATAATTTACGACCTGTCTAGAATGTTTGAGAATTAATTAGCTGTCGAATATTTAAAGCAGTGGGTGTAGGCCCCAGTTCTCTATTGTCAGGCAACGTTGAACAAGGATTTGTTGGATATATTCTTTTGACTGGTACCACTTTTCGCCAAATGAGAGCGGGATTAATTGTGGGTGTACTGCTTGAACGACACTTCTGGACTTATAGTTCTTATATTTCATTACTGATAATTTTTCCTTATCAATAAGATAATTAAGTATTTTATCGCTCCCTCCATGGGCAATTTCTTTTAGTGCTGCTTGAGAGGAGAGCTCCTGGGTTGAGATAAGATGAGGCAAGAGGGTGGAGTATTTGGTATTTGTTTTTGTTTTGCAACTAAACTTGGGAAGAGTCCAATTGTTGTACAGCATAGTCGCCTCAAACTGACTACGTTGAATCAGTGAGCTAATGGGTTGGAGCGAAAGGCCACTGGCAAGTCCAATATAATAAACATTATCAACCTTGCAATAAATTGACGTTATGACAGTCATGACTTCAGCATCCACACTTTGAAGTTTGTTCGTCGCCAGAGTTAATAAATCGCAGTCGTAGAGTTCGAGAGAAGTATTGTTTAAAGAAGGGCAGAGAAAGTGCATTAAAAATGAGTCTCTTTCCAATAATTCAAGGTAGGATTTATTCTTTGCCATATCAAAGGTAAGATGTGCCGAGATGCCGGATCGATTAAGCCCCTCCAGTCGATTTTCCTGGTATTGAAATACTCCTTCGCAAAGTTCGCTAAAGGCCTTTTCAGCACACAGAGAAAAATCTTGATCTAGGCCGACATAAATTA
>Ga0210057_1005403_pt1 | contig 16425 bp, 15 predicted proteins | sample CryGeyCG2114_010_2_FD_183968 | JGI IMG/M metagenome (GOLD analysis project Ga0210057, IMG submission 183968) | Groundwater microbial communities from aquifer - Crystal Geyser CG10_big_fil_rev_8/21/14_0.10 (SPAdes) (version 2) | ecosystem: Environmental > Aquatic > Deep subsurface > Groundwater ...
AGATGAAATCAAGTGGATCGCTGGGAAAAAGTCAGACTTTCATTTTTACTTGAGTCCACCAGGGCTGAACAAGTAGGGCGGAGCTTCTTAAGGCTTTGATTTCTTCCGGATGTAGATGGTCTTATCGACTTCGGCAATGACTTGTTGCTGAACATCAATGACCTGGATCTGGGTGTGCCAATCCATTTTTTCTTTGTGTGTCAGCTCAGTGCGAATTTGCTCCAATATTTGATCGTTAATTTCAAATCGGGCCGTGACATCGGTTTTGCCAGGCTTCAAATATCGAATACTGGCAGCCTTATCCCACACAATATAGTCAGAACCCAAGTTTTGAATCAACAGCACCATCATAAAGGGGTCAGTCATCGCAAACATCGACCCACCAAACTGAGTGCCCACATAGTTTCGGTTCCAGAAGCGCAGTTTTAATCGAACGGTGAGTGAGCGAAACTGGGGGTCGACCTGCTCGATACGAATGCCGGCACCAAGAAAGGGTGGCCACCAATTCCACAATTTAAAAAGCCAACCCTTCAGGGGTTGGCTTTCAAAGATTTTATGATAACGAAAATGTTTCGTCTTCATCAAAAAATTAAGGGCTACTTCTTGTCAGAAAGGTGTCGATCAATGATCGTCTTAAACTCAGGAAAGGGGTAAGCGCCTTTCAGAGAAACGCCGTTGATGACAAATCCTGGTGTTCCGCTGATGCCAAATTTTTGAGCCTCTTCCGTGTCAGCCTTAATTCGGTCCATGAGACTTGAATCATCCAAATCTTTGGCCAATTTTTTCATGTCGGCGCCGACTTTTTTTGCAGATTCTTTTAGGAAAGCTTCTTTTTTGGAAGTCAACTCGCCTTGATTCTCAAAAATGGCGTCATGAAACTTGTAAGCTTTTTCGGAGCTTTGTCGAGCAATTGCTTCAAAGTACTTTGCAGCTGGCATGGCCAATGGGTGAAAATCCAAAGGCAAATGTTTGAAGACGAAACGAATTTTGCCCGCGTAAGCTTTTTTGACTTCCTGAATTGTTTGAAATCCACGAGAGCAGTAAGGGCACTGAAAATCAGAGTACTCAACAATCGTGATCGGCGCATCTGAAGGTCCCCAGATGGCCCGCTTCTCATCGATCGTTGGTTTTAACGGATTTTTGAATTCTTCATCTCGTTTTCCAGTTTCTTCTTGAGCTGCTTTTTCTGCTCCCTTGGCTTGAGCTTCTCGAGCCGCCTTGTTCACCACTTCGATAAATTTTTCTGGATCTTTTTCGATGGCGGTAAAAACGATGCTGGGATCTTTCTCAATGACTTCTTTTAATTGTTTGGCTGAAGGCGCACAGCTGGAAAGAATCAATCCAAGACCGGCCATCAAAAAAATCAGTTTTTTCAAAGTGTTCTCCTTGTTAGAACGTTTTAAACCAGATCATCTTGACACAGATTTTGGGTCGAAAGAAACCTTTTTCGTGGCACGCCATAGGTCTTGATAGAGATATGTTGCACTCGGGCAGGCTTCTGGTCTCGACTCATGTCCGCCAAGGGTTGAATCTGTATCGAGCTTAAGTCAAAATGACAATCATGACGAAAAACACAGTTCAAATGATGGCGTTGTCTTTTTTCATTCTGGCAAGCTCGGTGGCTCAGGCCGGTTTGTTGTTCAACTATTCTCAACTGGCTCTCAAGGACATGGACCAGATGACAAAACTGGTTCAATCCAAGATCACTGAGGGGCGAAAGTCCGGGGGCGACAAGACGATTCCACTCAAGGAGGGCCTGCAGTCCGTTTTTTCAAGACCCAACTCGGATTTTATGATTGAGAAAATTCTGGGCCCCTTAAAAACAGAACTTGAAGAAGAGACGGCATGGGAATCATCCATCGAAGCTTTGGTCCGAGAAGCCAGGGGCGCTTTAAAAAATAGCCGAGCATTTAAACCGGTGGTCCAGGTCACCTATCTCATTTTCTTAGAAAATCTGCTGAGCGAAATGAAACCTCGGGTTGCAGAGCCTTTTGAGAACAGAATCATCACTGAGATTCGAGATGCAAAAATTGAAGTGACCAAAGAGGCGCTTCATGAGCGCAAACTGAGAATGATGAAGGAAACCATCTCTCCGTCGGCGATTGCTGCCAATATTTTGAAAGACTATGATCAAAGTCTTGCTGACAAAGCCAAAGAGAATAAGAAATAGAACTTTTAGGCGAGTCCTCGCTAAAGTCCAGTGATGTCGGAATTTCGGTAAAATCATCAGGAAAATCCATCTCTTTGCCGAAAAGGAAAGGATGGAACGTTTTCTCTTCAGGACTCTTGTCATAATAGCTGTGTTGGTACCTTTTGGGCCAAACGGTGCGCTTGCCCAATTGGCAGGGATGGACGTCGCCGCACAGATCTATGAGCATGACAAACTTGTTCGCCGTGATTGCCGGCAAAGTTTTCAACAATGTTCCAATAGTCCTGAAGCCAAACAACTCCAAAACATCTATTTAGCAGCCAGTGCGAGCTGCAAAGCCGAACAAGAAAAAATGAATTGCGCTCAGCTGACGGCACAAGAGCCAAGCCTGCGTTCTCGAATCAAAAAATGCGACGCTTTGTCTTTGTGTCAGGACGCGGGTTTCAGCGACAATGCAAGTAAGGGGTGTTTTTGGGAAGCCCCTAAACAATACGGAAAAGACATCGCAGAGATGTTTACGGCGAGTTATCAACGATACATCGCGTGCATGAAGGACGAGGCCTGCGCCAAAACAGCCAGTGAGACTGCCTGGCGAACCTCACCCATTCTTGTCCTTCTCTATAGCGAGCAAATTCTTGCCAATATGCTTCTTCAGACCTCGGTGGAAGACGTCAAGTCTTTGCCAAAACGAGTTTTGCAGGCCAGTCAGGCCTGGATTGAAAAACAGAATCTGAAGCTGCAATGTTTTAGCCGTGAAGATCAGGCCGCCATGCTTTGTTATGCAGCTCTCGTTGTCTTTGCCCCCGGCGCGGCCCAGAAGGTCGCCACAAAAGTTTTGCCCGAAGCCGTCAGGGGACTGGCCGCTCTTGCGGGGGCGCAAAAAAAAGAAGAAGTAGTGGGGGAAGCGCTGGCAAGACAACGTCGGGGCCGTTCGACCAACGTGGTTGTTTCCAAATACAATCTCAGTCCTCAACAAGAGAAATACATTCAAGACTTTTCTGCCAAGCCAAGTTTTGCCAATCAGGCTGACCTTCCCCAAGGCGACCTCACCACGGCCACTCTTCGTCGGAGAAACCTGAAGGGCGCCAACGAAGCGGGCTCGAAGGAGCTGGCGACCGCCCAGAACAATCACATGTTTTCTTTGGTTGCCTCGAGGATGGAAGCCTTTCATGCCAAATATCCTGGGATTCAAGTGTCGGCAGATTTCAAAAACTTGCGATTTCAATTTGATCCCCCACCAAAAAATTGGCCAGAGGGCGCTATGAAGGATTATCAAGAGGCCCTCAATGGAGCCAAAAAAGAGTACGGGCAATATCAGCACGAACATCAACTGGTTCGTGCCGGGGATCGCCCAGAAAATGAATTCAGCGCTGGTTTTGACGAGAGTGTGGACCGGGCGGATCTCGCTGCGAAAAATGCCAGCAACTATCAAAACCCGAGTCAGGTTCATTCTCTGCAGCAGCCAGAAACCTTGGCTCAGGTTAAGAGCATGTATGACCAGGCCGACGGGTTTCGCCAAGGTTTGCAAAAGTCCTTAGGAAATACTTCTTTGATGACGTCCTCAGGAACTGCGGGAAGAAAAATCCTGACAGAGGATGTTCAACTTTTAGCAAGAAATGCGAAAAGTCCGGAGGATCTTCGAAAAGCCCTCAAAGACGTGAAAAAGGTTGAGGTCTCCGGTCAGCAAGCCCAGGATATTATGACCTATCATCACCTGGTGAATGAGTTTGCTCCGGACCCCTTGAGGGTTTCTCAGAACATTTCCATTGTCGATGCTAAGTATGGAGCTATTGCTTTGGATGTTGGTGGTCTTGGTGCGAAGAATACTTATGCGACTTCCAAGGCCATGGCTTCAACTCAAAATCTGGATCGGGGAATTGTTGCAGCAAGAGGCGGCGAGCAAGCATTGACGGGACGGGTGCTGGAGAGATTTACGACGATGGAAGATGACGCCAAAAAATACTTTGGCAAATATGGCGTCGATGTTGAAGTCAGAAAAAGTGGAGATGAATTTCAACTCGTATTTTTAAACAAGGCTCCTCCGGCCAAGGCCATCAAGGAATTTTCGGCATCGTTGGCTTCGGACGGGGAGTTCCCATTGCGTGGAAGCCATGTTCCGGCCGGTGTTACCGTCAGCAGCGATCGGGCATTGATTGCAGAACAAGGACACGAAATTGAAAAAGCAACCAAAGCTTCTTTGGCAGGAAAGATCCCACCAGAAACCTTAAGAAAAATTGTCATCGTGACGACAGCCGAAGGAAAGTCCGCAGGGACAGCTTCAACAAAGTTTTTCCTTGCGGAGGGAGACGCCGCATTGACCACACAGCAACGAGCGGCGGTCAAAGAAGCCATGGTCAAAGCCGTGCGAGATTTCAATAAGACATCATCAAAAACAATTCCCGTCTCGGTGCCGGTGATTCAGTCTCAAGAGAAAGAGCCGACGGGGATTGATCCGAAAAATTGAAACTTGGCAGGCAATAGAGAACGTCAAAGGAAAAAACGAACAGAAGGTTCCCTAGTTCCCAGCAGTCAGCAAGCTCAATGTCGTTGCGTCGGCCAGGCGACCATAGGTTTCGCTGTAGTGTCTCATTACCCGCATTGAGTATTCGCGGGGTTTGATTTCCGAGGCATACATACGACAGACTCTGGCGGCCCCCGCGTTGTAAGCACTCAGATATTTATTGGCGTGGCCATTGAATTTATCGCGCAGCCAATCCATGTAGGCCAAACCAAGGCGCACGTTTTTAGAGGGGTTTTCCAGATCTTTGGACCCACTCCATTTAATCTTGTATTTTTTTGCAATCCACTGAGCCGTGTCTGGCTTGAGTTGCATCAAACCAATTTCTCCAAAGCGTCCTCGAATCACCGGATTAAAGGAGCTTTCTGTTTTAATGATGGCGACGACGAATACCGGGTCAATTTCATATTTTTCCGACTCTGTTAAAATGGTCGAGGCCAGGTCGACAGAGTGGTTTTTAAATTTCTTTGGAAGACTGTGATAGACATCATTAAAGATCGCTACACCCAACGAGGTTGCGCCTTCAACTCTTTGAGCATTGCTCCCTGTGTATCCAGAGCCCAAGAGCTCCTTGGCATGATGGCTACGAACCTTTTCATTGATAGGAATCAAATTGATTTTCCAGCCGTCGACAACGCTGAAATTTTGAAATGCCATGATCAAAGCCATCGAAGCCAATAGAATCCACCAACGTGGCAGACGAATATTTCTATAGTTCCAGTTCGAATGTACTGACATGAGACACCCCTTGGGTTCAACACCCACTGCTAGACTAAAGTATCCAAATCCCATGCCTGCCAGTAAGCCATTGGAATCATTCGCGTATCATAATGATTCAAAGACCATAAGCAATCCATCGCAAATGATGAAAAAACTGTCTAACAAATATTCGACAATGGTCAAAAGTTAGAGACTCAGAACAAATCACCGGTTGTTTCAAAACGCTCTCTTTGGTCCAGATCATCTCATTTTGGCTCAAGTCCTCTCTTTGGAGTTCCGAAGAGAATGCAGACCCGAAATGGATTTTGGGAAGGAGAAACATCATGTTTATTCAAGGTGATTTGCAAGCTCTGTTTGATGCTCTTTACGAAGTGGGTGCGATTGATCCGGTTTTAAAAATGGATTGGTCTCAGGTCACCAGCGAAATGGCTCGCAATCAAAACATTCTGACGGACACGGTTCGTTTGATCAACTCCTGCTCAGGAGACCGAGAACTGCTGGTGCAAAAATTGAAGTTCATGGATGGAAAATCTCTGAACTATCTGGCAATGGAGGTGGCACGTGAATTTGCTGAGTTTCAAGACCGCAAAGAACTTCATTAGAATTTGGCTATTTTGTCTTTCGTTTTTTGTGCAAGTGACCGTGCATGCATGGAACGTTGACCTTTCTCGCCGTCAAAAAGATCTAAAAAGCATGGAGCTCCCAGCGACGATTGTGGATTCGCAACCGAGCAACAACCAAAATAATTTTGGCCATTTTTTTGAGGCTGTCGAACCCACCCAAGATATCGTGATCATGAATACAGACAAGGGTTTTGTTCCCTCGATCATTCGACTTCGTAAGGGTCAGAGTTACCGCATTTTTGTAGTCAACGTGAATGGCAAAGAAAAAAATGCCAGTTTCATTTTGGACTCATTTTCGGAGCATCATGCGACCTATTTCGGCGAGCAGAAAAGCTTTATGATCTCGCCAAAGATGGATGGAATTTTTTCTTTTCAGTGCCCCGAGGCGGCCACTCAAGGAAAGATTATTGTTTTCAGTGAAGAGGCAAAAAATCGAAGCCCAGCCTCTCAATAAACGAGGTTTCAACGATGTCCAAAAACTCTCAGAGCATCACGAAAGCAGCCATTCGCCAGAATCTGGCGCCAGTGCTGTCATTTCTCGAGGACCCCAGCATCTCTGAGATTTTAATCAATGGTCCCTTCGAGATTTTCATCGAACGTCAGGGTAAACTTGAAAAAACAACAGCTCAATTCCCAGATGAGGACTCTCTTCGAGCGGCTTTGAATAGTATCGCCAATGATGTTGGTCGTCGCATTGATGATGATCAACCGAGGCTGGATGCGCGATTGCCGGATGGGTCGCGGATCGCAGCGGTCATTCCTCCGTGTTCTTTGAATGGAACCGTGATCAGCATTCGAAAATTTACTCAGAATAATATTTCTTTCAAGGACTATGTGAAGTCAGGATCCTTGTCCTCGGATGGGGCTCAGTTTCTGGATCTCTGCATGTTTTTGGGGAAAAATATTTTGGTCAGTGGTGGAACAGGATCTGGAAAAACCACATTGCTATCTTTGTTGTGCTCTCGCATTCCAAAGGGTCAGCGTCTGATTGTGATCGAAGATTCCAGCGAGTTGAGCATCAATTATGAACACGTTGTTCGTTTTGAGACGAGACAAGCCAATCAGATCGGAGATGGGGAAGTCAGCATGAAGGACCTATTGAAAAGTTCTCTGCGACTTCGCCCCGATCGGATCATTGTCGGAGAAGTTCGTTCCAGTGAAGCGCTAGAATTAATCAATGCGATGAATACGGGCCACAAGGGTTGTTTGGGGACCGTCCACGCCAACTCTCCAGAAGATGCCATTGTTCGTTTGGAAGCTCTGGCTCAGGGCGGAGATGCCAAGATCAGCGAAAAGGCCCTGCGGTTTCAGGTGGCTTCGGCCATTGATCTGATCGTTCAGGTCTCTCGTTATCAAGACGGTTCACGACGCATTGCCGCGATCAACGAGGTCATCGGTCTTCGTGACGATGGCGGCTATGAAGTGCTGCCAATTTTTGCAATGTCGCGAATGGTCAGGCAGCCTGACGGCAAGCTTCTGGGCCAGCTCGAGCCCACTGGTCACACACCGAGCTTTATGCAGGAAATCATCGATAATAACTTGCCTTTTCCTGCCGCCAAATTCAGCAAGGTCGGTTGAGTTTCCAGAGCAGCTTCTTCCTGATAAGGTAAACTACCGAAAGCGTTCAGAAAAACACTCGATTCGAGGCTTAACTTCAGTTACAAGATTGGGATGCTTTTTTCGTGCAAAATTTCAAGCGCCGTTTTGACCTATTTGGAGCGTCAAGGAGAAGATCTTTCTCCTTTGCTTGAGTGCACGGAATTGCCCGAAGAATTTGTGCGAGATCCTTCGTACTGGATGAAGGCCGCCGATATGGAGACTTTTTTGTTGCAGGTGTTGCGACTGTCTCGGGACGAAGATTTGATCCTGCAAAAAATTGGTCACATGGCTCCAACGCTTTACAGTTGGGGAGTGCTCGACAGTGTGCTCAGGATGATGCCAAAGCCGCAGGAAATTTTTGCGCAACCTCAGAGATTTCTGTCGTACTTTATTTCTCCAGAACCACCTTTAGAGTCTTTGGTGAAAACCAAAGACAGCGTGGCTTTTGATTTGCCGGTATCTACAGAGCTCTATCCTTTGGTGACGGCCTATTTGCGCGCAGCTTTTGAGTCTCTGCCGGTCTATGTGGGGCAGCCCTTAGCGCAATGTACGTGGAATGATATTCATTTCAGTCTGCATTGGGCGTCTGAACAGGCCACCATGTTTCAAGAGGACCCAGGGCATCAGATTTCTCCGGAGCTTTTGCGATCGGTGGTCGCAGAGCTCGAGAAGCACCAGAAAGATTTGGAACAAAAAAATCGCGATTTACAACAGCACAATGAGCAGTTGCTTTCGACTCAGAAAAATCTTGAAAACCGAGTTCACGGCCAGGCCCGAAGCGAAACTTCTTCAGAGGCTACTTTGCCTCAGGAAATTTCTGCGGTCTTTGACCAACCTGTTCATCGTCTCGAGTTCATTCACGAAAGTTCAATTGAATCGCTTCGGCAAAATCTTTCCAAACTCACAGATTACATGGTGAGGGCTCAGCAGCTGATCACCCTGATTGTTGGCCAAGATCGAATGAAGCCCGGGGTGAAAGAAGCGATGAGGCGCACGGATTGGGAGCGTGTTAAAAATCAATTCCCAGCCACTGTCGAAGAAAGTCGACAAATCCTTGAAAAGACAAAAAAGCAAAATGAGGAGTCCATCCATGTCTGAAATCATTGCCGTCACCGCTCGAGAAATCTTGGACAGCCGAGGCAACCCCACTCTGGAGGTCGACGTTGTGACCTCTGCAGGACATTTGGGTCGAGCCGCAGTGCCAAGTGGAGCTTCGACCGGTGCGCACGAGGCTTGTGAGCTTCGGGACAATGATAAAAACCGATATGGTGGCAAAGGCGTATTGAAAGCCATTCAGCATGTGAAAGAAAAAATAGCTCCCGAGCTTTTGGGTTTACAAGTGAATGATCAAATTGCGATTGATCGTTTGATGCTGGATCTGGATGGAACAAAAAATAAAACCAACCTGGGCGCCAATGCAATTTTGGGAGTGTCTTTGGCCTGTGCCAAGGCCGCAGCCCTGGGTGCGGGGCTGCCTTTGTTTCGTTATGTTGGTGGGTCCCAGGCTTTTCGTTTGCCGGTGCCGTTGATGAATGTTCTCAACGGTGGAGCTCATGCCAATAACGGTTTAGACGTGCAAGAATTCATGATTGTTCCCTTTGTCGGAGACAGTTTTTCAGAGTCCTTGCGAGCGGGGACTGAAGTTTTTCACGCTCTGAAAAAGATCTTGGCCAAAAAAGGAATGTCGACAGCTGTCGGAGACGAAGGCGGCTTTGCGCCCAGTCTGCCCAGTAACGAAGAGGCACTGAAGCTTTTGGTCGAGGCCATTGAGTCCGCAGGTTATCAGCTGGGGACACAAATGGGCCTAGCTCTGGATGTGGCGGCGACAGAACTTTTTGATGGCAAACATTATCAGTGGCAAAAAGAAAAGCTGACGGGATCGGAGCTGATGGGTGTGTATCAACAGTGGTGTGATAAATATCCGCTGATCAGTATCGAAGATGGTTTTTCGGAAGATGACTGGAGCTCTTGGTCTGCCGTCACAGCAAAAATGGGAGACAAAGTTCAGCTGGTGGGTGATGACTTGTTTGTGACCAATCCTGAGCGTCTGAGCCGAGGAATCAAAGAAAATGCAGCGAATGCTTTGCTCGTGAAGGTCAACCAAATTGGTTCTTTGTCCGAGACAGCAGAGGCTGTTTCTTTGGCACAAAGAAATCGCTATCAGACAGTGATGTCTCATCGCAGTGGCGAGACCGAAGACGTGACGATTGCGGATCTGTCGGTGGCTATGGGTTGTGGTCAAATCAAGACAGGAAGCCTGTGTCGTGGAGAGCGCACAGCGAAATACAACCAACTTCTTCGTATCGAAGAAACTTTGGGTGGACTTGGCCAGTATTGGGGCCGGAAAGCCTTTTCCAGCCTTTCGTAGATTGAAGGTCGAGTTGGGCCTCTTTGGCCTCGCAAAAGGCCCGTGAATTCTCTAAAATCAAGGCAGATGAAGCTCCTTCACCAGCCGCACAAAGTTTTTTGGATTTGTTTAGTATTCGGGGTTCTTAGCCTTTTGATCAATGGTGGATTTTATCAGCTTTATCGAATGCACCGAGACCAAAAATTTCTTGTCGATCAGATTCAAGCCACCAAGGTGGAAGTCACCCAGTTGGATCGCCTGTTGAAGCAAGCGAAAGATCCCTCATTTATCGAAAGACAAGCCCTGGATAATTATGATCTGGCTGAAGAGCATGATCTGATTTTCGTCTTTTCTGAAGACTAAATTAACCCCCAGTCCCGTCCTTTTGAAAAAAGTCCTGACCATAGGCTGGTCGGTCCTGCGTCAGGACCAATTTAAATGGAGCAAAAACTCTAGGTATTGACAGAAAAGGTCTATAAGATCAGTATCTTCGCTGTGATCCACAGACAAAGAGGCTAGAATATGAATATGGCTTGGGACGCAGAAAAAATTCGCTCATTGAGATTACGTATGGGTTGGAGTCAGTCAGATTTGGCTCGACATCTTCACGTTCAGTGTCAGCAAGTGACAGACTGGGAGATGGAGTTGGCTGAACCAGAGACCGAGACGACTCAAGCTCTCGACATGATTTTCAAAGAGGCCGAAGTCACCGCAGATTTTGTGTCCTGTGGCTCGTTGGCTGAAATCATGTTTGATGAATCAGAGGCGCCACAGATTGATGCCACTTCGATTCGGTCGAAATTTTCAAATAATCAATAGTCCCAATAAATGCGGACACGCTCTGTGTCCCAGGGGCAAAACTCAGTGACAGATTTCAAACCTTCGCGGTAGACCAAATGGCATGAAAAAACTTTTTTTGGTGGACGTCAGTTCCCTTTTCTTTCGTGCCTTTTATGCGGTCAGACCTTTGACATCTCCGTCAGGCCTGCCAACCAATGCGATCTACGGCTTTTTGTCGATGCTGATTCGTTTATTGAAAGAAGAAAAGCCCGAGTATTTGGTTTTTTGTTACGATCGTCCTGAGCCCTCTTTTCGAAAAGACATCTATCCAGAGTACAAAGCCAATCGCACCGAGATGCCCGAGGATCTCATTCCACAGATTCCCTATATTAAAAAGTTGGCCGAGGTTTTGGGGATTCCTTCGGTAGAAATGCTAGGATTCGAGGCCGATGATTTGATTGGAACACTGACTTGTCTTGGTCAGAAGCACAAGATGGAAGTTTTTATCGTCAGTGGGGATAAAGACTTTGGGCAACTGATCAAGGCTCACACATATATTTATGATACCATGAAGAACGTAAAAATCGACAGCCAAGGTGTCATCGATAAATGGGGTGTGCCGGCTGAACACTTTATCGACTATCTGGCTTTGATTGGTGATAGCTCGGACAATATTCCTGGGGTGTCTGGTATTGGACCAAAAGGGGCGCAAAAGCTGCTTTTGGAATACGGAAGTCTCGAAAAAATTTATGATGATGTTGAAAATATCAAGGGGGCCCTGAAAGACAAGCTGATCAAGGGCAAAGAAAATGCATTTCTTTCGCGCGAATTAGCCACGATCAATTGCCGCGTTCCCATCGGTGATCACGTCGAAGAATATCGCCGGAAACCTTTTCTTCGGGACGACGTCAAGGCCTTGTTGGATGAGTTGAATTTTAAAACCGTGGAAAAAAATATTTGGCCTCTTGATATCTCTGAGGGGGCGGAAGCTGGGAAGTCGGTTTCAGAATCCAGTCAGGAGAAAATATCTGAACCGGTTGAGACGGTAACCCCGGTGCCATCAGTTCAGAGAGACCGCCCTCCCGTTGTTGAAATTGACATCTCAGATCTTCGCGGAAAACTGAAGGCCAAGGAAATTCTGTGGGGATTTTTGTCGGATCGCGGAGTCTTTGTCGCGCAGGAACAGGATGCTTTGTTCGGTTTGCGAGGGGACCCACTTGAGCTCGGCAGAATTTCGGATGAGATGCAAGTGACCTGGCGGGGGTTTGATCTCAAGAGTTTCTGGCACGTGATTAAACCTCAAGATCCAAAATTGGACTGGGACTCTTTGCTTGCGGCCTATGTTTTGAAGCCCGGCGAATCGATGGAATGGGACCGGGTTTATGCGAGGTACACAGGGGAGCTGCCGATGGAGATGCCTGATGGGGCTGATCTCTTGATGGCCAATTTGCATTTGGAGAAAGAACTTCGCCGCGCCCTGCAAGAGGTGAACAGTGAGGCAATTTATCGAGATCTGGATTTGCCACTCGCGCCTCTTCTTTACAAGATGGAGCAAAGGGGCATTGCCATTGATCGACAGCTTCTATTGCAGCAAAGCGCTGAGCTAGGAGAGGAAATTCGACATTTGGAAAAAGAAATTCAGACTCAAGCGGGTGAAGAGTTCAATGTCGCCAGCCCAAAACAATTGTCCCATGTCCTTTTTGAAAAAATGAAGCTGCCGGTGGGGCGAAAAACAAAGACAGGTTTTTCGACAGACAATGAAGTTCTAGAAAAATTAAAGAAAACTCATCCCATCGCCAATGCGATTTTGGATTATCGAGAGCTGGCAAAATTAAAATCCACCTACGTCGATGTATTGCCTCAGTTGGTGAAAGAAGATGGCCGAATACACTCTCATTTCAATCAGGCCTTAACCACGACCGGACGGCTGTCATCAAATGATCCGAATTTACAAAATATTCCTATTCGAACGCCACGGGGAGCTCGGGTTCGAAAGGCCTTTATCGCGGAGAACAAAAATTTGCTGTTATCCGTGGATTACAGTCAAATTGAACTGCGAATTTTAGCCCATTTTTCAGAAGATGAAAATATGTGCAGAGCCTTTGTCGATGATCTCGATATTCATGCGGCCACAGCGGCCGAGGTTTTTGGCGTGTCGCTCAAAGAAGTGAGCGGAGAGCAGCGTCGCACGGCCAAGGCCGTCAATTTTGGAATTGCGTATGGACAGGGTGCTTTTGGTTTGGCAGAAAATTTGGGGATTTCTCGGAGTGAAGCCGCAGACATCATCAAAAGATATTTTTCTCGTTTTCCAAGAGTTCAAAACTACATTGAGGACACCATCGTCTTGGCGAAGGAAAAGGGCTATGTTTCGACCCTGGCCGGGCGCCGCAGATATATGGATGAGCTGAAATCAAAAAGTGTCGCCATTCAGAAGTTCGGAGAACGGGCCGCGATCAATGCTCCTATTCAGGGGACGGCGTCTGATATTGTTCGGCAGGCAATGATTGCCGTGGATCATCAGTTTGAATTGCCGATCATTTTGCAGGTCCACGATGAGTTGATTTTTGAAGGTTCTCGAGACCTGATTGAAAGTGAGCGGGGAAAAATTGTTCAATGCATGGAATCCATTACCAAGCTAAGAGTGCCCTTGAAGGCGAACTCGGCCGTTGGGCCAACCTGGGACGCCGCCAAGTAATCAACAAATATTTGTTCGAGATGTTATTCAACGTCCCAGCCGATAACTTTTCCGCCTTCAAAGTAGACGGTTTTCTTTTCTGATTTGTAACCATCAGGGGTCGAAACATAATGATGGTAAAGCCACCGTTCATTTCGGAACTGAGGATTTCCAGAGACCTCGATGGTCCCGGGCTCTCCCCACGACTGGCGAACAAGGGGTTGGGGCATGCCAATGGCGATATCTTGGGCTTCGACCAGTTCTTTCATTTCACTTTGAACAAGAGAGGACCTGGAATTAAAGCCCTTGTCGGAGAGCCATCTTTGGCGAGATTCAAAGTCAGGCAATTGGAGAAATTGAATTTTCTCTTGATCGGAGCTGAACCAAGGCAGAGCTTTTGAGTACTGCTCCAATTCTTTTCTCCCAGAGAGGGCGTTTTCGAGTTTCTTGAGGAAAGTGGTCTCGCTGACATTGATGAGATCGCGCTCGGGAACGGGGGATTTGTTGACGACGGAAGATCGTTTGTTGAACGAAGATCTTCGAGAGTTCTTGGAGCCATAACCGCGGTCGGAACTGCGGGAAAGATTTGCACAGCCAAACAGTGCAGATGTGAGAGCAAAAACAACGGTCATTTTGAAAGCTTTGATCATAAAACACCTCAATTCGTCTTCTCTTTAGATATTACTGTAAAATAAACTTGAAGAGATGGCTTTCGGTTTCTAGAATTTATAAAACGACCAAAGCCAGAGTGCTGACTCGACCAAAGTCGATAAGGCATTTGGCCAGGATTGGAATGACCTGCGAATGACAGCTGCTGATAATCAACCACCATCCTCCAAAGCCGGCGAGGATGCCGCAAAAATAAAACCTCCATCGGAGCGTGAGAAAATATCAGTTGCGGTCACCGAAGATATGACTGCGGAGGAGCTGGACCAGCTCTTGACGGAAGATGACCCCTCATTTTTGCAGTCCATGCAGGGCATCTCCCAGGACAAAAATTTAACAATGCCTGAGATCGTGATTCCACCCGAGGAAGAGAGTCGTTTGAAGAGGATTAAGTTTCGGGGACGAATGATCTTAAGGGCCATTTGGATATGGAGTAAAAATTTCGCTTATTTTATGGCCACCGAAGGAAAAGCAAAAACTTTGGGGCGCATGAAGGCCTGGATTGCGGGAAAACTGGATGATTTCTCAGAAGCGCGGAGAAATTTTCGATATCTGTCCATCAAGCTAAAGTTGGCTTTTTTGGGGATTCTGATTTTAGTGGCGGGAACGGGCTTTTTTATTTACCGCAGTTGGACACACGGAGTTCTGAAGTCTCAAGATCAACTTTTTATCCATAGTCTTGAAAATGTCGCGGGGAAGGTTTTTGAATATGATCCAGAAACTGAACTGGAGCCTTTCTATGAAAACTTGCGAGTTTCTGGAAATACTTATTTACTACCGAAGATGGTGGTGAATTTACGAAGATCCGCTCAGTCAGGAAGAAACCCGATGGGGGCCTTTGAGTTTTATGTCGAGGGGATGATTCCAGAGGTTGTGGTTGAGGTCAAAGATCGGGAGGTCGAAATTCGAGACCTTATGCAAAGGGTTCTGGAGGAGCTGACCTTTGATCAGGTGGCTTCGGTCGACGGCAAAAAGCTCATGGCCGAAAAGCTAAAAAAAGAACTCAATGCCGTTCTCACCACCGGAAAAATCAAACAAGTCTGGATCAAAACCCTCATCGTAAAACCCTAACCGAACGTTAAGAAGTGCCTTCCCTCTTTTGGTAGCAACAGCATGTCAATGACGCAGCATTGCTACCAAAAGAGGGAAGGCACTTCTTAACATTTGCGGGTTATTTTTTTTCGTAGTCTCGGGGGTCGATGTTGTAGGCTTTGAGGCGATCGTGCAGGGTGGATTTGGGGAGCCCCAGTTCCGTGGCCGTTTTTCTTTGATTTCCATAATTGGTTGAGAGCCTTCGGATGATCATCTGCCGTTCCATCTCTTTCAACAGGGGTAAGGGTTGATGGGGTAAAACCGTGGTGGGCATATTTTGGGGCCCTACAGATAAACGATCCAGGATGAGTTCGACCTTTTCTTCATCGATGAGTTGTCGTGGAAAAAGAGCTGACGCCCGGGCTACCGTGTTGCGAAGCTCCCGAATATTTCCGGGCCAAGAATGTTTTTTGAGACGAACCACCGCTTGGTGAGCAAAACGAACTTTCATTTTTTTTGCAAAGCCGTAAAGCAAGTCTTCGAAGTCCTCGATCCGATCAAACAAGGTTGGCGCTTCGATGGTCACCACATTCAATCGGTAATAGAGGTCGGATCGGAACTCTCGATTTTGAATTTTTTCGATGAGATTTTGGTGAGTGGCTGCAATCACACGAACATCTGTTCGGATATTTTGATCCCCTCCAACCGGGCGAATTTCATCATTTTCCAATGCACGCAATAATTTGGCCTGTAAAGACAGGGGCAGATCTCCGACCTCATCCAGAAATAAAGTGCCACCACGAGCTGTTTCAAAGGCCCCCTTTCGGTCATTCAGCGCGCCCGTAAAGCTCCCTTTGAGATGCCCAAAGAGCTCGCTTTCGACAAGGTTTTCGCTCAGAGCGCTGCAGTTGACGCTGACAAACGGTCCCTCCTTGCGTCGGGACTCTTGGTGAATCGACTGAGAAAGAATTTCTTTTCCGCACCCAGAGGGGCCCAGCAGCAAGACCGGAAAATTGGTGCTCGCGACCGATGACAGGCGTTGCAGTTTTTCATTCCACTCTGGATTTCGGCTTTGCAATTGAAAACGAGGTTTTTCCCGAGTGGGCTTGAGTGAAAACTGCAGTTCTTCATCAAGAATCTGAATCCAATCGCCCTCTTTGAGAGGGGCCTCGCGGACGCTTTGTTCATTCAGAAACGTGCCGGCGGTCGAACGCAGGTCCTTCAGGAAATACTGACCATTGTGAGCTTCGATTTTAGCATGTCGGGGGTCAGCTGTCGCAATCTGCCAGTGGCAGCTCGAATCCGATCCGGCTAGAA
>Ga0210057_1005404_pt1 | contig 16425 bp, 11 predicted proteins | sample CryGeyCG2114_010_2_FD_183968 | JGI IMG/M metagenome (GOLD analysis project Ga0210057, IMG submission 183968) | Groundwater microbial communities from aquifer - Crystal Geyser CG10_big_fil_rev_8/21/14_0.10 (SPAdes) (version 2) | ecosystem: Environmental > Aquatic > Deep subsurface > Groundwater ...
CTGACGCCTTGGCAGTGGCGATTTGCTGCGCCAATTCGCAAACAAATTCTGGTATTTATGATTAGATTCACGCCTTACGCAAAATTTCCGCTTATTTTAAGATGGCGCATACCCTGTGGCTTGCCACAGGGATGAAGCCATTTCAAATAGCAAAAGAAAGAATCTGACAGGGCTTGCCCCGTCGGATTCTTTATTGTTATGCTTGATTTATCTATTGACATTCTCGTTCCGCTTGTCATTCCCGTATCTCCTTTTAGTCATTCCCGCCCCTCTTCCGTCATTCCCGTGAAAACGGGAATCCAGGCAGGACTGGATCCCGCATCAAGTGCGGGATGACGGGAGGGGCTGGATCCCCAATCCGAAGCGCTTTGCTTTCGGTTGAGGATGACAAGGGGTGTGTCATTTCCGTGAAAACGGGAATCCAGGCAGGACTGGATCCCCAGTCAAGCTGGGGATGACAAAGAATGTGTCATTCCCGTCAAAACGGGAATCCAGTCCGAATGGATCCCCAATCCGAAGCGCTTTGCTTTCGGTTGGGGATGACACAGGGGGTGTCATTCCCGTGAAAACGGGAATCCAGGCAGGACTGGATCCCGTATCAAGTGCGGGATGACGGGAGGGGCTGGATCCCCAATCCGAAGCGCTTTGCTTTCGGTTGGGGATGACACAGGGGGTGTCATTCCCGTGAAAACGGGAATCCAGGCAGGACTGGATCCCCAATCAAGTGCGGGATGACAAAAAGGAATGTGGATCCCCAATCCGAAGCGCTTTGCTTTCGGTTGAGGATGACACAGGGGGGTCTGGATCCCGCATCAAGTGCGGGATGATACAGAGTAAGTAAGCCAGAGGATGGCACAGGGGCAGAATAAGTTTTATATAAATTTTGCGTAAGTTATGAATGGTTTGTATAAAAAAAACCGGCGTCCGAAGGCACCGGCATAATAGCAATGGTTTGGGTTTTTATTCTATGAGAGTAGCTACCCCCTCGAATTCAAAGCTAAAATCCACGACGCGGAAGCCGGCGTCACGGATCTTGCTCTGGACGCGGGCTTTGCCTGCCAGGTCATTGCAACCGAACAGCAGGTACCCGCCGCCACCGGCGCCGCACGGCTTTCCGCCGGAGATGTCTCCCTTGACGAGGTCAAAGAGACCGTCAACGGTGGTGTTGGTGGTCGAGCTGTCGAGCGCTTTCATACACTCGAACTGGCGCGTGAGCAGTGGTCCAAACTTGTCCCAACGACTGCCTTCTAAGATCTCCTTGCCGGCGTATGTCGAATCCCGCAGCGTGAACAACGCGTCAACCGTCTCCCGTCGCCCCTGATGGAAGTTGCCCCAGACGCTCTTGTGGATGTTGGACGACAGGCGGCATTCGCCGGTGTAGCAGAGGACGAGAAGGGACTCGAGCTCTGCTATCTGGCTCTCTGGCATAGTGACGGGATGCGTAGTTGTCCCGTTTTCCCGGAACTTAAATAGGTTGATGCCGCCGACCGCGGAGGCAAACTGGTCTTGCTTACCGCCGATGATGCCGAGCACCTGCTCGATCCTATAAGCGGATTCGGCGATATTCTCTTTCTGCTCGCGGGTTGCGAGTGGGTCTTGGCTAAACAGCGCCAAGCGCGTGACCTCGCGCGCGGCAGAAGTGCCAAGCCCGGAATCGTCCGGCATTTTGGTATTATACTCGACCAACAAGCCATCCGGACCATCAACGAAAGTGGTACCGTAACCCGGGGCGTGCCTTGGCACCTTCTCTCCGAAGTTGCCTTCGTCGGCGACAAGTTTTCCCTTAACATACTGGTCGATGGTGGCGTTGAGCGTCGCGCCACCAAATGCCTTGTAGAAGTAATCTACATCTGTCCATGCTCCGGCGAAGTCAATACGGACCGGAGCTCGCGCTTTCACTATCATCTCTCTTCCCTCTTTTTGAATTTCAAGGGGCGTCGGTGCTCCCTCCTGATATTGTTATATTTTAGACGAAATAGGTTGCCTTGTCAACCATTTCACGAGCTCGCCCTTAACTTTCAATCAACGCGATATTTTGCTAGAATGAAAAAGTGAAAGAAAAGAAGATCGCGATTTTGTTAGGTGGCGCATCATCTGAAAGGAAAATTTCCTTGCTGTCAGGAGAAGCGGTTTTCAATGCTGTTAAAAAATTGTCTGGCTTTATCCCCATTAAATACGACTCTAAAACCGATTTGAAAAAGTTAGTCAGCGACAAAAGTAAAATAGATTTGGTTTTTATCGCTCTTCATGGCAAAGGTGGGGAAGATGGAACAATCCAGTCGTATTTAGAAAAATTGAACTTGCCATACACTGGTTCTGATTCAAGGGCATCAAGCCAGGCTTTTGATAAAGTGAAAGCCAAGCAAATTTTTCGGCAAAACGGACTTGATGTTCTTCCGCATTTTGTTTTAACATTCCACAGTCAGTTGCCAAAAAATATCCAATATCCGATGGTGGTTAAACCTAGAAAAGGCGGGTCAAGTATTGGTGTTGCGATCGCAAAAAATTTACCTCAGCTGAGGCAAAAAACAAAGATTGCTTTTAAGCACTGCCCAAAAATAATGCTCGAACAATATCAAAAAGGCAGAGAGTTCACAGTTCCAGTTTTAGGCAAAGGGCAAACTGCACGAGCCCTGCCGGCGGTTGAAATCGTTCCCACCAAAGGAGATTTTTTTAACTATCAAAATAAATATGATGGCACAACCCGAGAGATTACCCCGGCTCATCTTAATTCAAAACAAACAAAACTGGCGCAAAATACCGCGCTTTTAGCGCATCACGCGCTCGGTTGTAGCGGTTTAACCCGCACGGATATGATTTTGTTTGACGGAAAATATTATATTTTGGAATTAAACATTGTTCCCGGGTTGACCGACCAGTCGCTGGCGCCAAAATCAGCCAAAGCAGCTGGTATCAAATTTAAAGATTTAATCAAGCAAATTATCAATGAAATTTATTCATTATAGCGGTCCCAAGCATCGTTTTAAAAAAGGGCAAAGGATTGATTATAAAAAGTCAAAAATTGATTTAAAGACGCCGGCTATTTCTTCGGCTTCAATCAATTTACTGCCACTTAAAATTATTTTCGTGGGATTAGTTTTGGTTGGATTTTATTATTGGCTATTTATGTCAGGATTTTTTAACATTAAAGAAATTGTCATTGATGGCGATGCCGGGGATGAAATTAAGACTGAGGTGACCTCGCTTCGCGGGCAAAACATTTTTAGAGTGGGTGGCAAAGATACGGAAACAAGCTTGCAACAAAAAAAGCCCGGGATAAAAAAAATAAAAATCATTCGAGGTATACCAAACACATTGAAAGTTGAGCTATACGAAAGGGATTCAGCGCTTACTTGGGAATCGCAAGGAAAAAAATACCTAGTTGATGCAACAGGCGTGCCATTTAAAGAGACGGATAAAACCAAACATTTTTTAATTATAGATACAAACAATTTGCCAGTTGCGCTGGGAACGCGGGTGGTTGATGAGGATTTTATTATTTTTGTTGAGTTCGCCGAGCAAGAAATCCCGCTGAAAACCGATTTCAAAATTGATCATTTTGAAATTTTAGAAACTACTTATCAGATTATAGTTGTGGGGGAAAATAAAAAGAAGATATTTTTTAGCACTATGAGGCAATTGACGCCACAGCTTCAAGCATTCAAGAAAATCTACGATGAAAAGAAAGACGAAATTCAGGAATATCTTGATACGCGGGTCGAGGGGCTGGTATATTACAAATAATCTTAAATTTTAAATTGCCTCATCGGCAATCGCCGTAGAGGCGATCTCAAAATTATTGGTGGTTTGAAGCAATATCATTATGAAATGGATTTTGTATCCGAAAAAATCAGACAATTTAATTGAGCAATTGCTGATCAATCGTCAAATTAAAAAAAGTCAATGGCGGAGTTTTTTAAAGCCAAATTTTGAAATGGATATGGCAGATCCCGACAAAATGAAAGGTATAAAAAAGGCGAGCGATTTGCTATTAAAAAGCCAAAAAGTTGGCATATTTACAGATTACGACGCTGACGGCATTCCAGCTGGCGCGCTCCTAACAAAGGCGCTGGATAAATTAAAAATTTTATGGGAAGTTTATATCCCAGAAAGAGATGAAGGGTATGGGCTTAGCGAAGTAGGCATTAAAAAATTATTTAAGGTAAAATGCGATACTTTGGTAACTATTGATTTAGGCATTACCGCAAAAAAACAAATTGCTTTTGCCAAGAAGCTCGGGCTGAAAACGATTGTGGTTGATCATCACTTGGTGCTTCCATCTTCTTTGCCGAATGCTGATGCGATCGTCAACCCAAAGCAAAAAAATTGTCCATATCCTTTTAAGGAATTTTCTGCCGGCGGATTGGTTTATAAACTTATTCAGATGCTGGCAAAGCAGGATAAAAGGATTAGTTTGGCTGATCAAAAATGGTGGCTTGATTTAGTGGCAATTTCAACCATCAGTGATATCGTGCCACTCACAGGCGAAAATCGTGTGATTGCTCATTTCGGTCTTAAGGTTTTAGCTAAAACAAAAAATTTTGGTTTGCAGGAATTGTATAAAGTTGGTGGTATTAATCCACATAATATGTCAACTTATGCAGTGGGATTTCAAATTGCGCCCAGAATCAACGCGCCCGGACGGCTGGCGTCCGCCAAGGATGCTTTTGATCTTTTGGTAAGCGATGATAAAAACAAGGCGCAAAAGCTGGCGCAAAAATTAAATCAAGCCAATCTAAAACGACAACAAGAATTAGACAAGGCAATACAAGTTGCGATCGCAAAAATTAGTCAAAATAAGCTAGATAAAAATAAAATTATTTTAGTTTATGATAAAAGCTTTATGTCAGGCATTGTTGGTTTGGTGGCTGGCAGAATAATGGATAAATATTATCGTCCAGCAATCGTCTTGCGGGAAGAAAAAGGCGAAGTGCATGGAAGCGCGCGCTCGATTGAGGGGTTTCATATGGTGGACGCGTTCACTTTGTGCCAGAAAAAATTAACTAGATTTGGCGGGCATAGTCGCGCGGCTGGTTTGGCGCTTAAAATTGAAAATTTGCAAAGTTTCTACGATCAGATACTTGGCATAGCTGATAAAAAGTTAACCAAAGAAGCGCTTGTTCCCAAACAAAAAGTAGATGCCAGGATTTCGTTTGATGAGGTTAGCCAGCAAAATTTCAATGCTATCCAAAAGCTAGAACCATTTGGTTTTGGTAACGCGCGTCCAGTTTTTCAAACTAATAATTTAATTATCAATAACACTCGGATACTGGGCAAGGAGAATGATCATTTGAAACTTTGGCTGACTGACGGGAAAAATGAAATGGTAGCTTTGGCGTTTGGCTGTGGCGCAAAAGCTGATCAATTTAAAATTGGCGCAAAAGCCGATTTCGTCTATTCACTCAGCCAAAATAATTTTCTCGGAAAAGAAAGCATTGAGTTAAAATTGATTGATTATAAAATCCATAAATAATGTCAAAATGATAATTACCCAACTTACCCAATCCTCAACTCGGCGATATTAAAGTCTCCTTAAATAAGAAGTAAGAAGTAAGAATTTAAATTAAAACCATAAAAATAATTTTAACTTCTCATTTAAACAACTGGCGACGACTTAAATTGCGATAATTTGTGTAAGTTGTATAATTTAAAATTAAATATAAATCGATGGTAAAAATAAAAAATAGTTCAGTTTTTATTTGCAATGAGTGCGGGAATGAATTTAGCGCGTGGCAGGGAAAATGCGAGATGTGCGGAGCATGGGATTCACTAAAGGAAGTAAATTTTTCTCAAAATACCAGCTCGCAGAAAAAAGGTCAAAAATTTATATCCAAAGTTGAAAATCTTTCCAGCGCGAAAAAAGGGAGCGATACCCGCTATCAAACTAATCTTCGTGAAATAGATTTAGTGCTGGGTGGTGGAATCGTGGCTGGCTCAATAATTTTACTGGGTGGCGAGCCGGGAGTAGGGAAGTCAACCTTACTCCTTGAAATTGCGGAAAAAATTGACAATTCAATTTATGTTTCAGCCGAAGAATCGCGCGAGCAAGTGGCGCTTCGTAGCCGTAGAATTAAAAAAGGACAGAAGATAAAATTCCTTGCCAGCCAGTCGCTTGAGCAAATTTTGCACACTATTGCCAGTGAAAAACCGCGACTTATTATTATTGATTCAATTCAAACCATTGAGTCAGAGGATATTGTTGCGTCAGCTGGATCGGTTGCTCAAGTTAAATACGCTGGCATTCAGCTTCAAAGAATTGCCAAAGAAAAAAATGTCAGCATTATCATTGTGGGGCATATCACCAAGCAGGGGCAAATCGCCGGACCAAAAATTTTAGAACATTTGGTGGACGCGGTAATTTATTTAGAGGGTGAAAAGCTAGGTAATTTGCGATTGATTCGCGCTACAAAAAATCGTTTTGGCGCAGTCAATGAAGTCGGAGTTTTAGAGATGACAGCTGACGGACTCAAAGCGGTTGACAGCCCGTCAGAATTATTTTTAGCCGAGCGAAAAAACGCGTCTGGCTCGGTAGTGGCGTGCACGATGGAGGGGCTCCGACCGATACTTGTTGAAGTGCAAGCCCTGACCAACAAAAGCGAATATGGTTTTGCCAAGCGGGTGGCGATTGGCTTTGATGCGAATAGACTAGATCTAATCTGCGCTATTATTCAAAATAAACTCAAACTCAATCTGCAACATACAGACATATTTTTGAACATTGCTGGCGGGATGAAAGTAAAAGAAGTCGGCATTGATACCGCTGTTGCGATCGCAATAATTTCCAGTCATAAAAACCAGATTATCAATCCAAAAACCTGTTTTTGGGGAGAGCTTGGACTAACCGGCGAAATTCGCAAAGTTAGCTTTCACGAAAAACGTTTAAAGGAAACCAAAACTTTAGGATTCAATTACCAAAGCGCTAAGGGGCTAACCGATTTAGTAGTAGCAATAATGGGTTTAAAAAATAAATAATTCAAAAATCCAACACACAATATCTAAAAACCGGTTTAATAACTACATCTGATAGCTATGAATGTTTCATTTTAACTACAAAATAAGAATTTCTTGTTTATAATAGTTTCCACTACCCATACTCCAAAATTATTATTTTGCGCTCCAACTGATTTCATTCTCGCTTCAAGGATAGTGACTAAACCGGCTCTAAAATATTTTTTTTCTGCTTTCTTACTTTGCGTTAAAATTATAGGTCGCGCTTGAGGTCAAATTTCCTTGGCTGTCGGAAGTAGCAATTTGGAAATAATAAAGCGCGCCACTTGTTAGTCCGCCCAGCGAAATAATATGCGAAGTAAGCGCGTTTTCTTCGGTTAAACTTTTTGAATTCAAGGCAGTGGTAGTTAAGCCATACTTGACATAACTGGTTGCTGGTTCGCTGGTGATAAACGATATAATAGCTGACCCGGCAACGGTCGAGATAGTAATATTAGATAAAGTAGGTCCGGCTGTATCAGCTAGCACATTAAATTCAACTTGACTATTGGCGCTTGCCCCATTTGGGTCATTGGCAAACACTGCTAAAGTATGCTTGCCAGCTGATAATTTATTTACATCATAAGTCGCCATATATGGCGTTTCACTATCTTCCGCAACTTGCACATTATCAACCGCAAACATGACTTTGGAAATGCCAAATTTTGCGCTAGCGGTCGCTTTAAATTCCACACTACCACTTAGTGATTGGTTATTGGTTGGGGTAGTGATAGCTATAGCTGGCATATCACTGAGCGAGCCATACATATCGTCTTTTTCAGCGGGCGCTTTGTTGATCATATTGTTTTTCTCTGCCCAAGCACGCACCGGTCCTTCCCAACTTGGGTTGTCAGGTCTTTCCGAGTGAATGTCAGTGTATAATTTTTCTTCGATTAAATTTTCCGGAGTGTATTCAGTCGCCAGTTTGCCATTGGTTTTATTGATTTTAACTCGCACATGAATGTCATCTTCCTTTTTGGGGATTTGCCAAGACGCAAAATAGTCGCTGACGGTTTCTGGCGAATCATTGGTTGGTAGTTTGTTTGAGAGCTTGTCAACCGTAATTTTTTGCACTTTGCCGGGTTGCGCGAATGCGACATTTTCTTTATCCTTTAAATAATTTTTCATAAAATGATTCCAAATTGGCGCTGCCACCACTGATCCATCAGCTCCTTTTTTCATGGCTTTATTGTCAGTATTTCCTGTCCAAACCGCGACTGAAATTTGTCTGCTATAACCGACTGTCCAAGCATCGTGGAATTCTTGTGTTGTTCCGGTTTTTGCTCCTACGGTTTTGCCCGGCACCATTAAATTGTTCGCCAAAGCGCCGAAAATCGATCGGCGTGTTTCAGTGTCTGACATAACGCTATTGATCAAAAATGCCACTTGCGGATCAAGCACTTCCTTTGAATCGTCTTTGAATTCTTCTAGAACATCGCCTTTGCTATCAGTGACTTTAAGTATGCCAGTAATTGGCGCGCGCTTGCCTTCGTTGGCGAAAACTCCAAACGCGCCAGCCATCTCCAGCGGTTTGACTTCCCCGCCACCCAGCACCAAGCTGAGTCCGTAGCGATCGGGCTCTGTCAAAGTAGTGATGCCTAAATTTTCCGCTGTCTGAATACTTTCGGTTATACCCGCCAACGATAGCGCCTTGACTGCTGGAATGTTAAGAGAGTTGGAAAGCGCAAAGCGCATTGTCACTGGTCCGCGGGAGTTACCGTCGTAGTTATCAGGAGTATAATTGCCAAAATTGGTTTTTAAATCAAATAAAATTGAGGCAGGATTATATTGACCTTTGAACGCAGTGGCGTAGACAATGGGCTTGAACGAAGAGCCGGGTTGGCGGAGCGAAGTGGCGACATTTACTTGCCCGTCAATATTATTGTTAAAATAATTGCGCGAGCCAACCATAGCGATAATTTGTCCGTTTTGCGGATCGATTGCCACCAGCGACGCGTTGTTGGCGCCATTTTGTTCTAATTTTTTTTCGCCAGACTTAATTGCGTCCTCAGCCATTTTTTGCGCCTTAGCGTCAACCGTGGTGGTTACTCGCAGACCGCCTTCCTCCACCATTTGTTCGCCGTATTTTTCGGTCAGGTATTCTTTGATATAAAAAATAAAGTGTGGCGCTTGCAAGCTTTCCTTTAAAGTGGTGAACTGTGGCGATTGTTGTTTAGCGGCTTTGGCTTCATCTGCGGTAATTTTTCCAGTGTCCAGCATATTACTGACGACATAATCTTTGCGCGCTAGCAGTTTGTCCACATGGTTGCCGTGCGGGGAATAATAAGTTGGCGCTTGAATCATGGCTGCGAGCGAAGCAGATTCCTCCAGATTTAATTCTTTGGCTGATTTGTCAAAATAGCGCTGGGAAGCTGATTCAACGCCGTAAGCAGTTGAGCCCAGAGGAATTTCATTGAGATAAAGCTCTAAAATTTTTTCTTTGGGATAAATAGCCTCTATTTCCAGCGATAAAATCAGCTCTTTTATTTTTCTCGAAAATGTGCGCCTGGAAGTCAAAAGTGCGTTTTTAACATATTGCTGGGTTATGGTGGATCCGCCTTGACTGACTTTTCTTCCTTGTAAATTGTAGTAGGTGGCGCGCGCTACGCCTCGTGCGTCAAACCCGTGATGCTGGTAAAAATCCCGGTCTTCGGTGGCAACTACCGCATTTATTAAATTGTCTGGCATATCGCCGAGTGGCATAAAAATCCGTTGCTTTTCACCTGAAATCGCATAGAGCAAATTGCCTTCCCGATCGTAAATTTGGGTTGATTCAGCGGTTTTGTGGTTTTTTAATTTAGACAAGGTGGGCAAATCTTTTGAATACCAGATAAAGATCAAGACCAAAATAAACAGGAAAATCAGAAAACCGCGCCACAATAGCCGTAGCCACTGGCGAAAAGTGAGTTTTTTAATTCTCGTCCAAGTTTTTTGGGGATTTTTAATACGGTTTAAGTTCTTTTGCAAGTTGTGCTTAATCCCAATAGGATTGAATATCCGTTTGATTGTTCTTTTCATTTGGTGGATTTTATTCTAACATCTAGAATCTAGATGTTAGAATAAATTGCATTATAGCACATAATCAACTACAATTAAAATAATATGACAAATACAAACGATTTACTCACCCGCGGAGTAAAAGAGATTGTGGTAAAAAAGAATTTGGAAAAAGCATTGGTTTCTAGAAAGCGTTTGAGGGTAAAACTGGGGCTTGATCCAAATATCCCCGATCTTCATTTGGGACATGCTTTTAATTTGCGAAAATTGCGCGCTTTTCAAGATTTGGGACACACAGCGGTTTTGATTATTGGCGACTACACTGCGACAATCGGCGATCCGTCAGGCAAAGACAAATCGCGCGAAGCGCTAGACGCAACCATAACCCGCGCCAATGGAAAATTATTTCTCGAGCAAATTTTTAAAATTTTAGACCAAAGTAAAACCGAAGTCCGTTCCAATTCCGAGTGGTTTTCCAAAATGAATTTTTTAGAGATTTTGGATTTAGCTTCCAAGATTTCAATGGAGCATATTTTGAGCCACGAAACTTTTCGTCAACGGATTTCAAGGCATCAGCCATTTTTCTTGCATGAAACATTTTATCCTTTGATGCAAGGTTATGACAGCGTAATGGTGCGTGCGGATATTGAGCTGGGAGCGCTGGAGCAAAAGTTTAATTTGCTAACTGGACGGCGGCTTCAACGCGCGTTCGGGCAAAAAGAGCAAGATGTTATAATGACAGATTATCTACTGGGACTTGACGGCAAGGAGAAAATGAGCAAGTCGCTGGGCAATTTTATTTCTTTGCGCGATAGCGCCACTGAAATGTTTGGTAAAATTATGTCAATTCCCGACTCAGCAATTTGCCATTATTTTGAAATGTGCACTGATATGAGCGAAAGCGAAATCAAAGAATTTAGCAAGCAAATCAAGGCAGGCGAGGGTAAGGCGGTTAAAATCAAACTAGCTCATCAGATTATAAAAATTTATCATAGCGCAGGCAAAGCGAGTCAAGCCGAGCAGGAATTTGAAGCAGTATTTAGTCAAAATCAAATACCAGATAAAATCTACGAGCATTCATTCGGCGCAAAAAAAATCAGCATTATTGGAGCGCTGATTGAGTCTGGTATGATAAAATCTCGTTCAGAAGCTAGGCGCTTGATTGAGCAAGGTGGAGTAAAAATTGATGGCGAAAAAGTTAGTGATGAAAATACAGTGGTGAATTTATCTAGGTCAAAAGTTTTACAAGTAGGTAAAAGAAGATTTTTGAGAATAACAAAATAAAGAATCCTACGGAGCGCCCATCTGATGCCTGTCTGCCGGCAGACAGGCTCCTAGGTATTCTTTTTTCGCTATATAAGATCGGGTATTCACCCTGTCTTGTAATAAGCTAGCGAAAGGGTGGAGTAATGGATAGTAAAGGAAATGTAATAGATTTGAACCCTTGCTCAAGCGGGTGCTTGCCGATTATCATTATTATCGCAGTTTTTGGTTGGCTAATTTCAAAGTTATTTATTTAAACTCAATGCAAAAAAAATTACAAAATTTAATTGAAAAAATTTTTGGTCAAGAAGTTGAAGTTTCGTTAATTCATAAAAAGGGTTTTGGCGATCTTTCAACCAATGTAGTTTTTTCAATTGCGCCACTTATAAAAAAAGATCCGCAATCGGTTGCGATCGCAATAAAAAATCAGCTTGCTGATTTTGGCGAAATAGATAAAGTCGAAGTAGCAGGCGGTTTTATAAATTTATGGCTGAACGGAAAATATATTGTTAGTCAATTGAAAAGCGGTGAAGGAAAACCTAAAATAAAAAGCGAGAAAATACAAGTTGAATTTGTGAGCGCCAATCCAACTGGTCCGCTTACTCTTGGCAACGCGCGAGGCGCGTTTTATGGCGATGCGATCGCAAAAATACTCGCTTGGGCAGGGCATAATGTTCAGAGAGAATATCTGGTTAATGATACTGGCGGGCAAGTTGAAAAATTAGGACAGACAGTGCTTGATCCTAGCAAAACGTTTTATAGCGGAGATTATATCAGAAAATATCAAGAACAATTTAAAGGACAAAAAAAATCAGCGCAAAAAATTGGAAGGATTACAGCTGGCGCGATTATGGACGATTTTATCAAACCAGCGCTTTGCAACGCGCAAGTTAAATTTGATAATTTTAAGTCGCAGTTTGAGTTGGACAAAAAATATAGCCCAGACGATTTAATAAAAAAATTGCGATCGCAAAATTATATTCAAGAAAAAGATGGAGCGATTTGGTTTTTATCCACCAAGCTTGGCGACGACAAAGACCGAGTGCTGAAAAAGAAAACAGGCGAGTGGACATATTTCAGCGGAGATGGTTTGTATTTACTCGATCGAGAAAAACGGGGATTTGAGAAAATTATTATGATTTGGGGACCAGACCATCATGGCTATGTTAATCGCGTTAAAGCGCTCGCAGTGGCACTCGGCTGGAAAAAAGAAAATGTAAGCATATTGATTTATCAGTTAGTTAATTTAAAAAAAGGCGACAAAGTTTTCCGTATGAGCAAGCGTGCGGGAAATGCGATTTATTTTGACGAGTTTATTAAAAAAGTTGGGCTGGACGCTAGCCGATATTTCTTTTTGGAGAAAAATCCTGGCACGCATTTAGAATTTGATACCAGTGTGGCGATGAAAAAAGATCTAACCAATCCAGTTTATTATTTGCAATATGCGTTGGTCAGGGCTAAAAAAATAATTGTCAATTGCGCTTCAAAAAAAGCGCAAAAAAGCGAACTAACAGATTCAGGACGAGAATTGGCGATAAAAATCTGGCAAATTGACGACGAGCTTTTACGCATTGCTAAAACACTTGAGGTGAGTAAAATTCCGCACCTCACTCTTGACATTTGTCGCGCTTTCCATAATTTTTATGAAAAGGACAAAGTGATAGAAAGTGGCATAGTCAACGAAACGAATTTGCTGGTAATTAGAAAGTTTATTGAAAAATTGGAGTTGCTGTTTGATCTGATGGGCATATCAAAGCCAGAGAAGATGTGAAAAATATAAAATTGTTAATTACCAATTTTATTTTTAAGCAAACACCAACTATCCTAGCGACTAATTATTCAGTAAAATAAATAAATAGGAGGCGAGTGGTACCAAAAAAAGACTATTTGAAATTTAAGATCGGAGTGTCTGGGTCAGCGGTGATCAATAATTGTTCGCCAGACGCTGTCAATCGAGCTTTTGAAGTGGGCAAGGAAGTGATAAAGCAGGGCGGGATTTTAGTCAACGGCGCGACCTGTGGAATTCCGCAAGAAGCAGCGCGTGGCGCAAAATCCGCTGGCGGTCTAGTGATCGGTATTTCTCCGGCTGTGTCAAAAAAAGAGCATATCAATAAATACCATCTCCCGCTTGATCATTGCGATTTAATTATGTATACCGGTATGGATTATGCAGGACGAAATTTTTTGTTTATCCGCTCAACTGACGCCACTATTTATCTGTGCGGCAGAATTGGCACTTTGAATGAATTTACCATTGCGTTTGAAGACAATAAGCCGATTGGGATTTTGTCTGATTCGGGCGGGACGACCGAGGAAATAGAAGACATTTTACGAGTTGCCAAACGCGGGCACGGGAAAATTGTAACAGATCATGATCCAAAAAGATTGGTTGAGAAAGTGATAAAAATGATTAAGGAGAATGAGAAGGGTTAAGTTAAAATTAATAATGTATAATAGACTCATTACGAAACAATCTTTTCTACTGTAATTAAATAATTTTGGCTAAAAAACAATTTATCACTCGTAGCGTAACCCTGCTGTGCTTTCCTCACTCTTTATTTCAAGACGGCTGAATACCTCGGAGCTTGCTCCGAGGATGAAGCCATCTTTCAGATAGCGAAACAAAGAATACCAAGGAACTTGCTCCGCCGGATTCTTTATTGTTTTCGCTCAAAATTATTTAATTTCGCTACGAAAAATTATTTCGTAATGAGTCTAATGAAAAAATTAAATAAGAAATTAAAAATAAACGACCCCGTAGCCGAGTTCCGAGGTATTTTACATTTTTGGAACAAGGAATCAGCGCGTTGGGTATCGTCATAAAATATTTTAAGGTTTTGATTTAAATTTATTATGAAAATTCAATTTCTTGGCGCAACTAGGGAAGTGACTGGATCGTCGTATTTGGTGACAAACTCAAAAAATCACACCGTCTTGGTTGATTGCGGGCTGTTTCAGCGCAGTGTGATTTTTGAAAAAAAGAATTTTGGACTGTTTGATTTTAATCCCCAAGAGCTGGACGCGGTGGTTGTTACGCACAGCCATATTGATCACATCGGCAGATTGCCAAAGTTAATCAAAGACGGGTATAATGGAAAAATATATTTGACTCCGCCCACTTTTGATCTGGCGGGGCTGATGCTTGAGGACTCGCTGGGCTTGATGGAAGATGAATTTCATCATTTTAAAACTCCGATACTTTTTACTGAACATGATGTGATTCGTATGTTGGGACAATGCTCAACGGTTGATTACAAAAAATCATTTTCGCCAGCCCCGGGATTTACTGTTACCTTTTTTAACGCCGGGCATATTTTGGGCTCAGCGTTTATTTTGATAGAAGCGGACGGCAAGTCAGTTATTTTTTCTGGCGATTTGGGCAACACGCCAGTGCCCCTGTTAAAGCGAATCAGCGATCCGCCTAGGGCTGACTATGTGGTCTCAGAATCAACTTATGGCAGTGTTTTACATGAAACAAAGCCTGTCCGAAATCAAGGGCTTAAAGAGGCAATAAATTTTGTGGCGCAAGGCAGGGGGACTTTGATTATTCCGTCGTTTGCGCTCGAGCGGACGCAGGAAGTTTTGTATGAGTTAAACACTTTGTTTGAAAAAAAGTTAGTGCCCCAAATGCCAGTTTATTTAGACAGCCCCTTGGCTAATAAAGTGACAAAGGTTTTTAAAAAATATATTTCTAAATATTTTAATCAGCGGGCGCTTGAAACTTTAATGTGGGATGAGGATTTTTTTTCTTTTCCCGGATTTTCAGTCAGCGAGACAGCCGAGGAGTCAAAACTAATCAATCAGGTTTTAGGACCCAAAGTCGTGATTGCTGGTAGCGGGATGATGACTGGCGGGCGCGTTTTGCATCACGCTAAAAGATATTTAAACAATCCTGAAAGTATGTTGCTTTTTGTTGGTTATCAAGTTAATTCAAGTTTAGGCAGGAAAATTTTAAACGGCGCGAAAAAAGTTATTATTCACAATGAATTTGTCAATATTCGCGCGCGGGTAAAAGCGCTGGGCGCGTGGAGCGATCATGCGGACAGCGCTCAGATTTTAAAATTTATTTTAACCGCCAAGCCTAGCGCTGTTTTTTTAACCCACGGTGAGTTAAAGCAGATGAAAGGTTTGGGAAATAGTTTAGAACAGCAGGGAATTAAAGTTGCAATTCCCAAGATTCGAGAGAGCTTTGAGTTGTAGCACACAAATACGCAGATATCACAGATGCCACAGATAATATAATCGTATTGGGTAAAGCTAAGTTTAGGGTGTAATATTTCCTTGGTATGTTCCTTGACACAAAGTATAGTTTTTGGTATAATTACAAATATACTGATCATGGAGGTGAACACCTTGACAAAGACAAGAGAGCAACGATTAGCAGATTTATTTACACAAGGCAAAATTCTTGGGTTTTTCAACGATGATTTGCGCTATATCATTAGATATGTTAAGTCGCTCAGGCAAGAAGCATGGCAACTGCTCCTTAGTCAAGCGCCCACCAACAATGATTTGCGCTATATCATTAGATATGTTAAGTCGCTCAGGCAAAAGGCAGGGCAACAGCTTCTTAGACAAGCGCCCACCAACGATGATTTGTGCTATATCATTGAATATGTTAAGTCGCTCAGGCAAGAAGCATGGCAACTGCTCCTTAGTCAAGAGCCCACCAACGATGATTTGTGCTATATCATTGAATATGTTAAGTCGCTCAGGCAAGAAGCATGGCAACTGCTCCTTAGTCAAGAGCCCACCAACGATGATTTGCGCTATATCATTGAAAATGTTAAGCCACTTAGGCAAGAAGCAAAGTCGTGGCTTTACCCAATAATTGTGCCACAAACTTTAGAACAGATTATGAGCGAGATCAAACAACTCGCATAATTGTTTTTGTTTTTATTCTATTACAAGCCTCCCAGCGAGGCTTTTTGTTATATCAAATTTAAAGCAGATGAAAGGGTTAAAAAACAATCTAGAGCAACAAGGAATCAAAGTAATGATTCCCAAGATACATTGAGTTGTAGCACACAAATACGCAGATATCACAGATGCCGCAGATAATAAATAAGTAAAGATTTACCCAAATATAATAGAACTAGTCCACTGTTTTTTGTTTAAAATTTAAAATGAAAGCCCGTCCCAAAACGTGCTTTTACAACGAAAATTTCAAAATTCATA
>Ga0210057_1005406_pt1 | contig 16421 bp, 14 predicted proteins | sample CryGeyCG2114_010_2_FD_183968 | JGI IMG/M metagenome (GOLD analysis project Ga0210057, IMG submission 183968) | Groundwater microbial communities from aquifer - Crystal Geyser CG10_big_fil_rev_8/21/14_0.10 (SPAdes) (version 2) | ecosystem: Environmental > Aquatic > Deep subsurface > Groundwater ...
CCAAAAGCTTGCGGATTATTATTTTGTCCCCCACTTGTATTTGTACCAATTCCGGGAAGTGTGTATTCAATCTTAATTCCGACATCATTCTGGCCAAGCACTGGAGTTGGAGTAGGAGTTTTTGGCGGCGTCGGTGTGACGCTGGGACCTGATGTTGGTGTTGGAGTCGCGGTCGGTGTTGGGGTTCCGGCGGGCAGAGTCGGTGTTGGAGTTACTGTAGGAGTCGGAGTATTTGTTGGTGTGGTGGGGACAGTAAAGTAAACAGTAGCGCGAATATGATCAATATATGCTACAGCCGAACTAGTAGTCGAATGCACGGCGAATACAAATCCAAAATTTGGTGAATTAATTTCAGCCGGGGTCCAAGTAGTTTCCCACAGATCAGAAGGACCTCCATAGGTTAAATATGACTCAGCAATTGGCCATTTGGGATCTCGTATTCCGCGGGTGGTTCCTATTTCTGATGTACCATTTTTTGTTAATTTAGCAACTTGATCTCTTATGCTGTTTTCTGTACTGGATTTTTTTTCAACCTCAATCTTAATACCATTTATGGTTGCGTTTGCAGGAATGTTAAATCCAAAACTTTTTGCAACAAGATAATTAGAGAATCGATCAGGAGCTACTATGACAATAGGAAAAGTAACTGAAGCATAATCGTTATCGTTTGTATATATTTTATTGAGGTTAGTCCATAAATTATATGTATTAGTAATTTCTGAAGTAGAGGTAGGACTTTTCGGTCCGCACGGACTTGTTGTGCAGGGCGCTAGGGTTGGTGTTGGGGTGGTGTTTGTGTCAACGACAGTAATATTTGCAACGCCGGGGAGACCCGTCACGGGTATATTTCCTGAAATTCCTGAAGCTGCAAGCTTCACAGATATTTGTTGACCAAATCCGATTGTAGTACTTCCTGTACCCAGAGCCTGAAATCTAAAAGTTACAGCAGCAACATTTTCCCCACTTATTGGAGTAGAAGTCTGATTGATAAGAGTGATTCTTTGGAGTCTGGTAGTAATTTGTTGTTGGGGAGATACTCCATTAATTACTATATAATTTGAGCCGGCAGTAGTCTTTTTAAGTTCAAGCTTTGATGAATTATATTCTATATATCCGTCTATTGCTGAAATATCATTTCCGTTGGGGTTCATTGTGAGCACAAGGTCAAACTCCTCACCTTTACTTACTTGTTTTGAACTGGGTGAAAGAGATAAGGTTACAGCAGCTCCTGTTGATGCTCTTTGGCGGATATCTTGTTGTTTTAGAACTTGGGAAACAATAATGGGAATTGATAATACTAAAATTCCCAAAGCCGCGAGAGTAATTGGCCTTTTATGTGTTTTGTAAAATGCAATTATTTTTTCCATAATTTTTTTATAAACTGCTTAAATCAAACAAAAGCTGTTATTCACAACTTAAGGTTTTTAGCCTCATCTAGCTCTATATGTACTTTTATAACATTTTGATTCGACTGTGTTATATGTAGTGCAAATTGCGTTTCCGTTAGGTATTTCGTTCCAACCGGATGGTACGGTTTTGGTCACGGGAAGACAATATTGTACATAGTTGTCGGAGGATATTGTTGAGCATGAAGCAGGTTGGCTTGTGCCTAAACCCCCACCAGTGTAACCGTTAACAGCGCTACAAATCTTTGCATTGGTTCCAAGATATGAAGTGCAATCTGATGAATTTGCGACTTGGGTTTCTCCTAGGGCTGTTTCACATGGCTGGATTGTGATGCGGCAATGGTTACGTCCGTTATTAAAATTAAAGTCAGACGAATTGGTTGTGCCGGTTGGTGTTGGTGTCGCAGTAATATTTGGATTTATGGTTGGTGTTGGTGCAGATCCTCCTCCTCCGGAGAACCATCGCAGATCCCTCATTTTATTAAAGTCAAAAATATCGATTATGTTATCCTGTTTGCAGTCTGAATCTTTAGTCGGCTTTATTTCTAGAAATTCATTTTTCCACCATGCAAAATCAAGGTCATTAACTATATTTATCGAATCACCTGTTTTATCAGGATTGCAGGCAGAAGGTAGTGGAGTAGTTGTTGGTGTGGCTGTTGCGGTAGGTAGAGTTGGGGTTGCCGTTGGTGTATTTGTAGGTGCCGGAGTATTTGTTGGGGTTGGAGTTTTTGTGGGAGTGGATGTTGGTATTGGGTCGCTTACTTGGCAGGGTTTAAAGCCATAAACGCAACTGCAACTGGCATACGGAAGACTTATGCATTGTGCCCCGACTCCTCCTCCTTGCATGCAGGATGACGGTCCGGTTCCATAAACACACGGATCTACGTTGTCACCTCCGCCGCCTCCGCCATCTCCTATGCTAGTCGCACGAATAACCACAGAATCGCCCCATTTATCCCTGCTATTATCAACATAGCAAAGATTACCGGATGAATCTCTGTGTGTTGCTACAGAGCAATTATTAGTACTATCTTCAGTGATTACGTACCCAAGAGGTAAAGAATTTCCACCTGCGCTAGCTGTTTTCCATCCTTGGCATGTCCATGGACAAGGTGCTATCGGTTGGGTATTAGGTGTTGTTGCGTTAGTTTGCGGCACTAGCATTCCTGCGCATCCTCTATAAGGAGGTTGTACAGGGCAATTAGCAATGTCGTATGGCGCAGCTTGAGCTTTTTGAGTGAATGAAAGTAGTAAGACTCCAGAAAGCAAAGAAATAAAGCTAAAAATAAATATCTTTCTCAATAATTTCTTTCCCATAATAAATACAGCAATTATTCTAATAATAGAAGTATTTAATGTGGTTGTCAATCCTTATTTCAAGCAATTTAATAACAAGATTTTTTTCCGGTCTGGTAGTTATGTCTTCAATTCTGCAGTTCTGCAGGGTCGGACCCTGCAAGAACTATTTGGAACTTGTCGATTACAAAAAAGTTAATCGATAATTAGTTCTTTGGGTAAGATTTTTAAATTATCTTTAAGATCCATAAAATCTTTATAAAGAGGTATTCTTCTCAAGCGCTTATCGCTTAAAAGTTCAAGAACGAAACTTGGTTTTACCCATACTGCTTTTTTACTACCAATATAATATTGATAGCTGGAATACGGATATTCTACAGGGTCCGACCCTGCAAACAGATGTTGCGGATTTAAGTGAATATATTTAGAAAGATAAAGAAGATAATTGTCGTCTAGCACTAGCGATGCTTTGTAATTTCCCTGAAATAAAGAACCTACCCTTTCGTATTTTTTGTTAAAGTACATAGTATATGAAGTTGAAGCCGCCCTCATAAACTCCGTAATTGAGTTTTTATTTTTTTGGTGAACGAGAAGATGAAAATGATTTGGCATAAGACAAAAAGCCAAAAGATCAACTTCTTCATGAAATGTTTTTTTTATTCTAAAATTGAAATCAACACCGTTTTTTGCCAAAGGGTGGGGTAAGTTAAATAAGGGGGAAAGATAGAATTTTAAAAGACCGAGGAATACAATGTAATCTTGTGTATCGACATAAATAATTCTTTTTTCTACACCTCTGTTGTAAATATGATAATAGCCATTTTCAATATATGTTTTTATTCGATTTTTTGCCGGCATACCTAGAAAGAGTGTAGTACTTCTTTTTTCTCTTGTCAACAGGGTCCGACCCTGGCAGGGTCGGACCCTGCAAGCAAGCATTTACAAATGTGAAAGTTTTGGGTATCATCTTTGTTGCATGTTATTGTCTGACCGCGATATTAAAAAAGCCCTTGCCGAAAAGAAAATTATCATAAAACCCGCACCGGATATTGAAACTGCGCTTGGGTCGTGTTCTATTGATTTATGCTTAGGCAACAAATTTCGAATATTTGATTATAGCAAGCATTCTTTAGTAGACCCAAATAAAAAATCTATCGGCGTAGAAATTACAAGAAAGGTAAAAATAAAAAAGGGAGACGCATTTATTATGCAGCCGGGAGATTTTGTTTTGGCAGCAACTTTGGAAAGCGTTACTATTTCAGATGATCTTCTTGGAAGACTTGAGGGAAGGTCATCTCTTGGACGACTTGGAATCGTAGTGCATTCTACAGCGTCAATTTTTGATCCGGGATGGAGTGGAAATTGCGTTTTGGAATTGGGAAATTTAGGAAGAATTCCCGTTGCATTATATCCCGGAATGAGAATTTGCGCGATGACTTTTGAAGAGCTTTCGAGCAGAGCAGAAAGACCTTATAACAAAAAAAGGGGGGCAAAGTATCTTCTCCAAACAGGTCCCAAAATTTAAGTAACTATTAGTCCTTCAAGAAAGATTATTTCTTTTTTAAGGCAACCTTTTTTCCAGCTTTTTTTGCAACAGATTCTGTTGAAGATTTTTTTTCTCCCAATTTTCTATATACATAAACTTCTGCCATCATGCCCAAAGGAATAGTTATAAAAAGTCCTACAATAAAAGCAATTGCTCCAAGAATATTTATTCCTCCAATAAAAAGACGAAGAAAAAATAAATTCCATTTTACTCCGTTTGTGATTTTTGCGGAGGATTTTAGCGCTTCTATTGGTCCTAGCTCTTTATCAACAATGAAGTAAGAAAAATATTGAAATTTTATAGCCCAAACAATTCCCGGAATAATAAGAAGTATAAGTCCTACCACAACAATTAGGCCATACAAAAAACTTGACGCTATATATTTTAAAAGGAGATGAGCGCCATAAAAAAGGTCGCTAAATTTTTTTCTTTTGTTGTCATGTATCTCAAGGGCAATTTTTATAACTCCCATTGCAACGATGAGTTCTAAAATCCAGCCCAAAATACTTATCACAAAAGAGAGAATAGACGCGCCATTTTTCGAAGGGTCAAAAAGATTTTGTAGGATTCCCGGCAAGATTTGGACGAGAAATAAAAGTAGAAGCAGTGGGATAAAAAATCCCAAATGTTTTTTTGACTCACCAAAACCATACGACAGTGCAGCTTTTTTTGAAAATGATTTCTTCACTAATTCTATTATTATTTATCAAAATAAAAATTTCAAGAGGTTAGTGCTAACTGCGGGTCGCGATGACATTGAGCCAGTCACTTTCAATGGGATTGAAAGGATTTTTAAAAAGTGTGCCGCCAAATTGTCCACCATAAAACTCAATTTTGTTAAATCCGTGTTGTTTTAATAATTTCTCAATTTTTTCTTGTGTTATGTGTGCAATGCTTGTTGAATTTAAAGCTCTATGTTTCCATTTTTTTCCGTCAAAATCCAAAATTTCCATATTAAGAGTAAGCATTTCTTTTGAGTTATCCGGGCTGTAGAATTCCAAAAATGCGTGGTCAAATTTCATGCCAGCTTTTGATGTGCCGTAATTTACTTCAAGAAACCCTTTTTTTTCTCTAAAAACTTTTTCATAATTTATTATTTGAAATACCAATACGGGATTTTTTGGATCAAGTGCACCAACAACAGAAGAGAGAATTTTTATGTAGTTTTCTGCTGTATGCGCAAATGCATTTCCCAAAAAAATTGCGGCTTGAAATTCTCCCTTTTTATTTTTTAAAATTTCGTCATATTTACCGTGGACAAATTCTAATTTTTCAGATATATTTTTTGGTAATTTTTCAAGTTTTTGTTTTGCGGCATTAAGCATCAGACGGCTTGCTTCAACCCCCAAAACGCTAAAGCCATTTTTTACCAAAGCTATATCATGTTCTCCGGTTCCAAAACCTATGTCAAGAATATTTGTCACTTTCTCTTTTTTAAATAACGAAACCAAGTCAGGTATTTCGTTTCCAAGACGTTTTTCCCAATCAACAAAGACATCATAATGTCTTGAAAGCCAGTCGTGATATTCTTCTTCGGAGTTTACGGGTATTTGATCTCCGACGGCAGCTCTAAAAATATCGCTGGTTGTGATAATTCCTTTTAAATTTCCATCTTCGTCAACGACGGAAAGTCTTCTGACAGCATTAATCAGCATCAAAGATTGAGCTTTCATAAGAGGTGTATCAGCGGTTACCGTGACAGGTTTACTCATTATCTTTTTTGCAGGAAAATTTAGAATATCTTTTATCTTTTTCTCCATCTCTTCGAAGTCTCCGGAGATAAGAGGTTCTTCTACGAACTCTTTAATGCTGGGGAAAAATTGCCTGAGGATATCGCTTTCTGAAATAAAACCAACGACTTTTTTATTTTCACAAACAGGAACACCATTTATTCCAGCTCCAAAAATAAGTTTGGCAGCGTCCTTGAGTTTTACGTTGACAGATACGTAGCTTACCTTATGTGACATCGCGTCTGCTACTTTCATAATTCGAAGCAAAATCTATGCTACTTTAACATCAAAAAGAAGAAATAGCAAGAGAATTAGTTAATTTGTGTCTGTTATTGTTCCCTGGAGCATATTAAGTTGCTGTCTCATTTCCCATTGCTTTCTTCTTAAATAATATCTTTCGACCGGTTTATCGAAATCCTTTCCTTTAATTTTTATAACTGCTTGCTCTGGGAGTCTCATTTTCCCATCGAAGTCTGAGTTTTCTAATAAGTGAATCATTCTTTCATGATTTGGAACTTCCATAATTACCGCTGCGTGAAGGCTTTTTCTTTGCCGCCCGTCGTACATTGGCGTTGTGAAGGCCCACCTGACAACTTTATCAAGAGCTTGTTTTCCAACATGTTTTGGTCCGTCTTCTTGTTTTCTGTTTTGCAAACTATTGACTATAACAAATTTATTAAGCCAGCTGTCATTTTGGTCTCTTTCAGCATCGCCTATAATCGCAAATCCGGCAATCTGACCGAGTTTATTAAATACTGCGAGCCCATGATTTCCGTCTATTTTAAGATAAGTTTTAAATTCCTCAACGTTTTCCGGAATTCCAGTAAAGTGATGTTTGTTTGATTCTGTGTTAAGAACTGCCAGATATAATTTTGCATATTCAGAAAGTGCCTCGTCATTATCTGTATCAATTTCATCAACTCTATCTATGATTGCTCTTTGTCTTTCTTGCACGGGATCCTGCACCGGTTCGCTTAATTGAAAATAGGGAATTCCTAGCATAGATTTTAATTCACCTGTTGAAAAAAATTCTTCAGGAAACCTATTTTGTACTGGAAATTCAGGTGTTGCCATGTTTTTTTTAAATACAAATGTTGCGAGCCTTATTATATAGGATGTATTATGAGTTGTCAAAGAATGGGGAGGATTAAGTCAGGGTAAAGGAAACTTTGAAGTGAAAGATTTTACCTCATTACAAATTTTTAAAAGTTCTTGGTTTTTCAAAGCCCGTTTTTTAAAGTCTTTCATGAATACCGAACGTTCTTCTTTGTTTTCCGGAAGTCTCTCATTCTTTACTTGCTCAATCGCGCGATTTATCCAAGCAGCAACCCTTATCATGTCTTTTTCCTTCATACCTCGGGTTGTAATCGCGGGCGTTCCAAGCCTTATTCCGCCCGGATAGAACGGGGGATTGGTATCAAAGGGAATACCGTTTTTATTAACAACAATGCCTGCAACTTCAAGCGCAAAGGCGGCTATCGCACCGTTGACGCCTTTGTTTGATAAATCTATAAGAATAAGGTGGTTATCGGTTCCGTTTGAAACAAGTTTAAACTTAAATTTTATTAATTCATCCGAAAGAGCTTTTGCATTTTTTACAATTTGTTTTGCATATTGTTTAAACTTAAGACTTGACGCTTCAAGAAGCGCAACAGCAATTGCTGCTGTTTGATTATCATGAGGTCCGCCCTGAAGTCCCGGAATAATTGCAGTGTCAATTTTTTTTGAAAGCTCGGGATCTTTTTCCAAACCCTTTTTTGTTACCATAATAAGCGCGCCGCGGGGCCCGCGAAGTGTTTTATGTGTTGTTGTTGTGACAATATGAGCATAGGGAACAGGGCTTGGGTGAGCGCCTCCTACAATAAGTCCTGCAATATGAGATATGTCAGCAAGGAGAATTGCCCCCGCCTTATCCGCTATTTGAGCGAATTGTTTGAAATCAACAATCCGTGGATATGCTGTAAAACCACAAACTATAATGTCTGGTTTTTCGGCTATTGCTTGCTGTTCGATTTTCTCATAATCCAATTTTCCGTCTTCTCCAAGCGTATACAAAACAGATTTAAAAAATTTTCCGCTTGCTGACATCTTTTGTCCGTGAGTAAGATGTCCTCCGAAGGCAAGCGATAGTCCCATTATTTTCCCCTTCAATGGTTCAAGTGTTGCAAAATAAACAGCAAGATTCATAACAGATCCTGACAGTGCTTGAACATTTACATAAGGAACGCCAAACAATTTTTTTGCGCGGTCCTGCGCAAGAAGTTCAACTGAGTCCGCAACCGCATTTCCCTGGTAATATCTTTTTTTGGGATAACCTTCGGAATATTTATTGTTTAGTACCGTTCCAAGCGCTTCCAAGACAGCAGAGGAAGCATAATTTTCAGACGGAATCATTTCCAAAACCTCTTTTTGCCGCTTCTCTTCAAGTTTTATTAGATTATAAATTTGTGGATCAATCTTCCTAAGCGTTTTCATTACGACCTATTATATATAGGTAGGTTTCAAATTCCAAGAGGAAGTTTGCGAATAAGTTTGGGAAGCTGTTATTTGCTTTCACAATGTTTGTGTTTTAAAATATAACAATTCGGGCAAACTAAGCCCAATTATATGGATAAGCAAAGCTTTCCGTTGGATAAGAAAATCTTTCTGTTAGATAAGAAAATCTTTCCGATGGATAAATCAGAAATACCCGCGCATGTCGCAATTATTCCTGATGGGAATAGGCGATGGGCAAAAGCGCATAAGCTTTCATCTCTTCAAGGCCACAAAAAGGGATTTGATATTGCCGTAATTTTATGCAGAAAACTTAGGGAGCTTGGAGTCTCTACTGTAACCCTCTGGGCTTTTTCGACTGAAAATTGGAGCAGGACGCCCCGGGAAGTTTCTTACCTTATGCGTTTGTACGGATTTCTTGCGGATAAATATCTGTCAGAGGCAATGAAAGACAAAATAAAAATAACACATCTTGGAAGAAAAGATAGATTGCCAAAAAACCTTCTTAACAAAATTATTAACATGGAAGAAAAAACAAAAAATTTCACCAATTACTTTATAAATATTGCGCTTGATTACGGAGGGCGGGATGAGATAATTCGAGGCATAAAAAAAGCGGGCGAAAAAGGAGTGGCGCAAGAAATATCGGTTGAAAATTTCAACAACTTTTTAGATACTTCAGGCCAGCCTTATCCTGACCCCGATTTAATAATAAGGACAAGCGGTGAATTTAGGACTTCAGGATTTATGCCATGGCAGGGAGCATACTCCGAATATTTATATTTGGATAAATATTTTCCCGCGCTTTTGCCACGCGACATGGAAGATGCCCTGCAAGAATATGCAAGCCGGAAAAGAAGATTTGGAAAGTAACACCTTCCAGTTAAAACGCCTTGACGAATAATAACCGCTGTGAAATACTTATTTTAGAATGGAAAAAATAATTGAGAGGTTTGGATGGTTAAAAACCTCAATAATTCTTATAATAATAGGTGTTATCTTTTTGGTTTATTCAATATATTCTACAATGCAGATAGCAAGAATTTATACTGCAAAAAAACCACCGCAGTCCCCGGCGCAAAAAACACCCGAAATTAAGCAAAATATTAATATTTTTCCGAGTATCACAAAGTAAATTAAGGACTTAAATTATTGGAGTTGGTGTAGGAGTGGGCGTTGCGCCTCCGGGTAAAAGAATAGGTACAGGAGTGATAGTTGGTGTTGCATCAGAGCCTACCCGTTTTAGTTCTGTAATTTTAAAAAGAGATTTGCCGGAAACAAAAAAAACGGCAAAAACAAGGACAACAAGAAGTAAATAAATTTCCGTATCTCCGCGGGTACTATTTTTTTTCATAATCTTTTACATGAAGCAGGAGAAAGGATGATTTTTGTCTTTTTTAAATATTCCTCCCCATTCAACGACCGTGAATCCACTTCTTTTAATTGGCGTAATTACCGGCTGGGTAATATCAATTTTATTTTCCAGCGCTTCAAAATAAAGAGTAACGCGGATAACAGTATTTGGGGTGGGGGAGATAGAAAGTGGAGCAATTGAATTTAGGTTTGATTGTGAGACAATACCTATAAAATAATAAGGAGAATCGGGCAAAGCTTTTATCCAGTAATTTTTAAATTCATCAGCTTCTTTTTTATTCAATGAAAGCTTGGGAAGAATTTCCGTCAAAAAGCTGGCAAGATCATTTTTTGCAACAACAAATCCTTTATCCGGTTTTTCTATATTACTATCAGGAATTTCCGCCTCGTAGTAAAGATAGTCATAACTCTTGTTTTGGTATGAAAGAATTCCATTTGGCTGGGCTTGTACGTCCCAGCCGCTTTGTGGATATTGTGGGTCCGTATACAACATTTTTCCAACCGGCGCAACTTTTACATTTACATTTGTTGTGGTTGTGGGATACAGGTAGATTGCGGGCTTGCAAAGAGGCGAAAGCCATGGAATCGAAATGCCCTCCTGTTCTACTGTAAAAGTCCGTAATTGGAGGTTCGTTTTCCCGGGATAATCCGTAGGTAGTATTATTTTCTGGCCCGACCCTTTTGCAGGAGTATCGGGCCCAAAATTTTTATCGCAGTTTTTAATAAAATCCGGCATTCCGGAAGAATCATATTCTGATATTTTATAATAAGCATCATAAACTGTTTTATCTGTTCCATAGCAAGATATATCAGCCGCAGGATTGGGCCACGTGCATGCAGCGGCAGTACAATTTTGCTTGCAGATAAAAATAAGGTTGTCGTTTGGAATTGCGTCGCAGTATTTTTGTATATCAGCATTTGTATAGTTTCGTTTCATAAACATATATGGATCAGGCGGATTTTTTTTAAAGTACAAATCTTTTGGATGACCGATAGGATCTGGTCTGTTACAAAAGCTTTTTACAGCAGGATTATCAACGGCATGTGTATCTGAAGAGTTAAGGATAATTGGTTTTCCGTCAGGTGTTGTTATTCCGCTGTCTTTTAAGTGAAGATTCCCTTCGGTAAGAACACTGTTTGTTCTAAGAAGTCCGTATCTTTCTCCATTGAACGTTATTACCTGGTTTTTGCTCTCGTCTCTTTGTGGTTGGCAGGCGTCTCCGTCTCCGGTATCACAGCATGTTGTTGAAGTGCTAAATCCAATCGGAGAATTTCCACGATTTTGACCGAAAAGTCCGCCTCCAATAATAAATCCGAAAATAACCGCGAAAATCAGGATAATAATTTCAACCCCGCCTCTCGTGGTTAAGCGCTTCTTTTGAATTTTCTTTCTTTTTTTTATTTTTGGCATCATTATTTATAGTACTGTTAACTCATCCCCGTGTCAACTGCTCTGTGTTTCATTGAGGATCGGGTGGCGGAATAGGAGTCGGCGTAGGTGGGATAGGAGTCGGAGTCGGTATTCCGTCGCCGGGTGGAGGAGTCGGCGTTGGGGTTGGCGTAGGACCGGGAGGATTTGTTGGTGAAGGTGTTGTCGGCGGCAAAGTAGGTGGGATAGGAGTCGGAGTGGGTGAAATAAATTTCAGTGTTCTAATTTGCAGCTCTTTATTATCGCCGCTATTGCCTGTGTCAACAGGAATGCCGGCCGGCTCAGTTGAATTAGGGGTAATTTTTCTTGTATAAACACCGCCTACTAAAAATATGCTTCCTACAACAACTGCCGCAACAATTAAATAAATAATTCCTTGACCTTGTGTTTTGAAAAAAAATTTTTGTTTATTTTTTTCTATTGTCATTAAAATTATCAGTTTGTAGTGCAAATTTTTTGATTGATGTCTCTGAAAATATTTTTGAAATCTGTAGCGCTGGTTGTGAAGAAATAATCGGTGGCGGGATCGGAGGCAATTTTCTTCATCATATTTTCGACTTTATCTTTAAAATGTCCGTCGGCCGCATCGTCAAGAATAACTATTGAAAAAATTCTGACATTTTTACCGCCGCCACTTCTCAAAGCTTTTATCTTTGCGGCTATGTCTATGTTGCCGTTTGTTGTTGTAGTCGGGTCTTGCGCAGAATCAAAGCATCTGCAAACCCCCCCCGGCCGCGTGTCTGGGATGCAAAAAGGATTTCCTGTTCCTCCTCCCGGACAAGCCATGTTGTTATCAGATGTTTCCGGAATTCCGTCAGTGAAAAAGATAAGGTTAAAATTGTAAGTATTAAAATTAGAATTTGCTACGGCTGCGCTTAGTTCCGTAAGTTCATTGCTAAAAGCGTTTCTTGTCATTGTACCGCCATAAATCGAAAGCGAATTAACTGCTGTGTTGTAGTTGCTCTTGTTGTTTAAATAAAAATTAATTGGGACAAGACGGGACGTAACAGGTAATCCGGCCTTATTCTCACCGCTGAAACGCCTTATGCCTACAACGGTTTTGTCGTTAAAGTTTGCGGCAAAACTTTGCATAGCTTGTTTTAGATTTGTAAGCTTTACTCCTCCTCCAAAGTTCATGGATCCTGATGTGTCTATAAGAAAATCGATTGCCGCCTGATCGTTGCATGTTTTAATTTTTAATTTTTGAATCTGAAGAGATTTATCATTTTGATTTGTAGGGACAGAGGATGTGTCTATTTCTCCAACGATGTCTTTATTTACTTTTGAATCGTCAAGTTCCGGAAAAATGCCCCCTGCCAAAATAATCGCGCCGAGAACAACGACACCCAAGATAAGCGTAATTGCAATATCCCCACGTCTCAAAAAACTAAAAAAAGATTTTTTCCTCTGTCTTACAGTCCGCTTTTTTCTCATGTGTTCTAAGTTTACTACACATTTTTTTTACGTGTCAAGGAAAGAGGGGAAAACTTTGTACTCTTTTTATTTAAATGTAAGGCCAAATTTTCTCGGGTTGGTTGGTTGTGCGTCAACTGTAATAAATTCCGAAGTATTGGTAAGATTGATAGATGTAGGCAGTGTCGCATTTTTATTAATTGTGAAATATATCATTGCAACACGGCCACTAATTTTTTGAGGTGAAAGTTTTTGAGACGGATTTTTTCTTATGACCAAAGATGCCTTTCCTGCTGTCGGATTTGAAGCTAAAGACTCAATTTTAATTGCTCCTCCTATATTTAAGTCAGCATCAGAAGAGGGGACTATTCTAACAGATGAAAGTACAGAAGGGTCGTACTCAATTTCAATAGCTACTCCTTGCACTTCAATATCTTGTGAGTCAACCATGACAGTTGTAGAGTAGTCATTTTGACCCACCTTCAAGGTAATTACAGACGGAATAAGTGAAATTGTAGGAGACTCTTTTTTTACAGCACTTTGTTCAGCATTTTTAGATGTGGTGGTAGTCGGATTTTGTCTTTTGGCAAGACTGATAAAAAGCATTGTTATAAACGTAGCCATGAAAACAAGAATTACAATTCCTGCGAAAAGCAGTTTTTTGTTTGAAACAATTTTTTGTAAAGAAATATTATTCAAAGTAAATTTATTATTTATTTCCGTTTGTTCTTCTTCCATATATTTTATTATCTACACCATTGGGTTGCACCGCTTGGATCTATTGTTCCATAACTGGCAACATTCCGTACCATCCAATTACTGGTAGCGCCACCGGGAGGACACCGTCTTTCATTGTTCGCTTCAACTGCACCATAACCACTTACTCCGGGAGCAGCAGCCTTACATATATCATTTGACTCAAAGACAAAACAAACCCTAAAATCTAACGGTTGTCCGCATTTAGATTCGTCAGAAGAACTATTGAGTCCTACATGCCCGCCCGGTTTTGAAGTAAGACATGTTGATGACGCACTTGGTAAAGAACTGACTTTGTATACTCCTTCTTGATTACCGTCACAGTTGTAGTCAAAGGAAGTACCTCCCCCGGGTTTTGTGTAGCCCACCTTGGAATAGTCCATTTGATATTTGTGAACTTTTGCTCCATCCTTAGCCGGATCATCATTACAATCACCGGTTTGGGCTACACCTGCAGTTGTACCACTACAAGGCACGCGTTTATCAGGATTTCCGTATCCATCCCCATCTTTGTCTTCATAACAATTGTTGCCTGAGCCTGGAATGGGGGTTAGAGCGTTTGTGCATTGAATATCTTTTGCAGGGACCGGATTTGTTTCTTGTGAACCATTAGCGCAAAGCCAGACTTCTTTCCATTTATGGCTTGCATCACAACCTTCCGACATGCTTATTCTTCCGCCTGCTGTACTGCAAATGCCAGTTTCCGCTTTGCATTGAGGTGATCCGCCTTCGTTTTGGCATGTATAACCACTGCTACAAGTAGTTTGACCATGACCGATATCAGAACTAGAACAAGTACCCGCACCGCCGGAATTAGAATTGTCTTCAACATAATAAGCGGCACGATAGGAATTGTTACGGTCTACTGGGTCACCCGAAAAGTCGACCATTGCACCAAATCTATATTGTGGATCAGCAGGCGTATTCACTTGCAGAGGTGTTGTAAATGTTATTTCTTTTGTTGTTTCATCGCCAGTTGCTAGCGCACCTAAGGGAACATTTCCTGTTGAATTGTTTGCTGTTAAAGGACCTGAAGCAGGCGCGTTTCTAAAATAGTATATTTTAACATTGTCACTTTCTTTGATATTTCCGGCCCCTTTATTTTTTACAGTAACCTTTGCTATAACTTGTTCTTGGGGTCCAAATCTGGCCGTGGAAGAATTTTTAAAAATAATTGTCCCCATTTCTAAATCCGCATTTGAAGTGGAAGGTGGAACATTGTCATTCTTCTTAAGTTTGCTACTGTTGTATTTTGCAATATCTTTACAACAATAACCACCATTTGAGCAATCAGAATTTTGACTAGTATACCTTTCTTCCGTAGGCGTATTACAGGACGCGCCAGATGAGCATCTGAAAGCACCGGACTCATTACCGGTATCTACACAGGAATTTGCACTTCCACCGGTAGGAGGTTTTGTCGGTGTTGATGTTGGTGTCTCTGTATCTTCACAAGTTGGATCAGCTCTCATTTTGTCGGCCGCCGCCGCTGCACCCGGGTTCCATTCAGAAGTTCCCCATTTAAGATATTTATAGTATTTGTTGTAGCATTTAATAAGTAGATTGTTGTCTAAAAATGGAAGGTGCGAAGGGTCTATTCCCATTAAATAACTTACCTCACTGCTAAATTTTGATGACGTATTAGTATATGCTATAAATGGTAAATCCTCCCCCCGTGAAAGAGCATATTTCTTTGTACCGTATACTCCTTCTGCAAAACCAGCTTTTATTTCATCTGGTGGGTAATCGTTAAATGCAGATTTAAATACCCATATAGCAATCCCTTCCCTAATAGGTGATGTTACTCCATTATCTCCAATCTCTTGACATTCAAATGCATGGAAAGATTCATGGGCAATAGTGTCCCGAAATATAAACATTTCGCTACTAGATCCAAATAGTTCAATAGTTCCACACCATCCATTTCCACCGCCACGGTCTCCAACCGATAGTATAAATTTTGTAGAACTCCATACTTGGACATAAAACCCCAGCTGTCTTTTAGCAAGGAGTAGTTCCATTGCGGCAATTACTTTGGTTTTTAATCCAGGATTAGTTGAGACCGGATCGACGTCAAGGATAGTTGTAATTAATTGGTGTTTTTGGTCAGCAGAAAGATTTGCCACATCATCATTTAGAGTATAAAGATTTTGTGCTTTTGCCCACGCCTGAATTTCGTTTCTGTCACCGCTTGTAATTAAATCAGAAAGAGTCGATGCGTGAGCTTTCTGTATTAATAAATCTTTAAAGCAATAAACCAAAAGCATAAAGACTACAAAAAAAAACAAAAGAACAAGCGTTTTTTTTAAGAATAAATTAATAATCATTTCATGGAAGGATGGATGACTGTAATAACTATTTGAATCGGCACAAGTCCATGATTGGAATTAAATTTATTAAAATATTTAAATACAATATTCATAACACGATAAAATCGCAAGCAAGTAAATAATATATCTAAAGACAGGTTAGTGTCAATTAGCAACCGGTTGGGTCGCCGGTTGGTGTTACTGCTTTTTCTGTACCTCCAGAAAGAAGTCTTAGACGCCATCTTTTTGTATTATAACCATCATCATTTGGTAGGCTGAGCGTATAGGTTGTATTGGGTGCATTAAAAGCTGAAGTTACGTCAACTACCCAATTATTTGGAGTATCTTCAATTTCAAGATTTACGTTGCCGTTTTGAATTCCGCTTGCCGTAACATCACCTGATTTTGATGGTGATTTACCGACATGGGTTTGACAAGCGCTTAGAGTAACAGAAATTGTCCAGTTAGAGTTTGGTGTGGGTGTTGGAGTTGAGTTGGGAATTGCACCGCCAGGAAGTGTAGGGGCCGGGGTTTCGGTGGGGGTCGAAGAACTGCCGCCTGGTGTCGAAGATGAGGGAAGGACGTAATCGTTTCCTTGATAAGTTGCGCCGCCAATCAAGAAAGCCCCCAGAATAATAATTATAAGAATAACAATCTCACCGCCGA